>JGI12316J15309_10000413_pt1 | contig 295692 bp, 251 predicted proteins | sample MarCyaLeptolynsp_FD_15309 | JGI IMG/M metagenome (IMG submission 15309) | reverse complement strand
CATTTGCTGATCGGTTGCAGGTGGTATGGCTCCCGAAGTATTCGCCATTTCTCAATCCTATCGAGCGCTATTGGCTACATCTGAAAAATCTAGCTTGCGCCAATAAGCTCTATATCGATTTAGATCATCTTCGCCAGCAGGTGGAGGGTGCTCTTATGCGACAGAACCTACCCAATTCCAATGATCGCTTTTCTTTATTAAAAAACTTACGACCAACGGCTTAAGTGTAGAAAGGCCGCATTAATGTCAGAAAAATTTGCAAGTTATATTGTTCATATTGTTTGTGAATTACCATCGACAGATGACCCGATTCAAAACATTGTTCATATGGATATAGCGTTCGATGCTTTGGCGAATCATCCGCGTTTATGGAGTGTATTTTTAGGCAATACAACAGCACGCTTAGAACGTTATTTACAGCTCCGCCCTGAGCGATATGACCAAGTTGTTCAATGGATGCAGCAAGGGCGATTAGAAATGGGGGCCTGGTTTGTGCCACCAACCCAACAAAGCATAGAAGGTTTAATTCGTAATTTACAGCTTGGATTAGAAACGACTCGTCATCTTGGGATGCACTTAGAGGCCATTTATGCAGAAGGTAATTCTTATGTAGCACAGCTGGTGCGAGGTGTTGGGTTAGACACTGTCTTGAGCGTGGGGGGCTTTGTTCCATCTAATCATGAATTAGCGGCGATTGATGGTTCTAGGGTTCATTATTTTGTAGGGTATGATCAATCACAACCGCGTGATAAACATATTGAACATGCTGTTGATCGTCATGTTTTGGTGCGCAGCGTTGGGACTGTTGATACATGGTTGCATACCTTGTCACAATTTCCATTAGACGATGCGTTTTTTAGTAGTTATGCTGGTTTCACCAAAGCTGCGCGAATGCACCACACTTTGACAACAGAACAGAGTCAGGTTTCCGAAACGAAAATGAGTGTTATTGAATTGCATGATTTGCAATATGTGTTGGAACCATTAACGGTTTTAGATTTGTTGAACCGCAAGCCGCGTTTTTATAATCCGCAGAACTTGATAAACAGTTTATGGCGTGGATATTTTTTAGGTAAATTTGATCAAGCACTTTTTGATAGTTTGTTACAGCATTATGGTGAATATCAAAATCCCTTGGATGAGATACTTACAGTGGAAAGTGATGGGTTTAAGATTTTGGCGTGTAAGCGCCATGCACAAGATGGGATCATTGTGCGAGGATATAATCCTTATAATACAGAACATCCTACCACCATTACATTTAATAAGCACTTTAATTTTACAAAATGCGATATTTTGCGATTAGATGAGCGGCGAGGGGGGGCAACGTTGCCTATGTTGGATTATAGGGTGCAGTTCACGAGTAATCCTCACCGCCTACTAACGTTATGGGTAAGATGATTTTCCCGCCCACCTACCCCGACTCGCCCAGCGTCACCGCTCCTAACGGAGCGCCCTCCGTTGACCTCGTGTTTTAGGTATTTTTCGTTACTTGACTAATGTATAACCGCCGTCAGATGCCTCAACTGCCCAGCCTAATGTGCCATCTTCCGTTCGTAAGAGCCACCAACGATACCCATCAGCGAGTTGGGAGTCTCCGACGATGGTGAGCGGTGTTTCACTAAGCATAGGTTGTAAGATAGTGGCTCTTACGGTTGGTTCTGCACGTAGGTTTAGTTCTCCGCCCCATACTGTATTAACATAGACTTGGTCACCTACTTCAAATGTGTATGGGGGCTCTATGATCACAGTCTCATTACGTAAATTTTGATAACCTAACTCACGCATCCAATCGCACAAAATAAAATCACCATCGGTGTCTACTTCAGGTACGCCATTTGGTTTGGGGAGTCCGTTAAAGCCTCGGAAATATCCATATCGTCCATCTAATTGTAAGGTCGCAGCATATGATAGATCCTTATCCCCGATAGCGATGGCGTGAATATGGGGTGACATTCCGTCATCCTCATCGCGATACCATGCTGCAAAGCCAGCGGTGCGTAGAGCCTCTAACAAGATAGGAATGTCATCCCATAAGATTTCCCAATTAATGGGTAAATTACGAACCGAAATATCGACCGCACCACCAGCATCATGTGTACCGAAGCTGAGTGCGACTTGTCCAGCATTGTACGATCCTTGGGTAATGGCTCTGCCGGTTAACTCAATGGTGCCCCCGTATAGGGTTTGTGCATGGGTTAACATGGCAATGGTGCGTTCATTGAGTTGTTGTCCGTTGATTTCTACGATGTCATAATCGTCTGGTGGGGTTAGGCAACCTTCTGGTTCTTGTGGTATGGGTGTAGGTGTAGGTGTAGGCGTTGAGATTTGTGCTATTGCAGAAGGTAGGTTCCCCAAAATCAGAATTGTTAAAATTATACAAAGCCATTTAAACATGTTTAATTATTCCTCATGATCAGGGCAATAGTGCCATGAGTGCTGTCTTAGAAGCTTGTAAAAACTCCACATAGTCTATATCGAAAAATTCGCTAGCACTATATTCCATTGTAATGGATCCATCATAGGTTGGTAGTAATGCTAAATAGTTCGCTAATGGGGATTGCCCTGTGCTGATGAGTCGATGATCTTTGGGGATTTTGAAATCAACATCATGAATGTGGATATGTTTGACCATAGTTGGGTATTTTTGGGGTGGCATTACATTAGCATGAGATTGTACATGTTGCATAACGGAATGTCCCATATCCCAGCAACTACCGAAGTTATCATGTGGGGTTGCTTGAACCATTGTTAACAATTCATCAAAGTTATCCCCGATGCGTTGTAAGTTTTTTTGTTCTAGACGGGGCGGAAGTTGATGTTCGGTTGTGATGATGACATCTGCATCCAGCCGGTCTGCGGTTTCAACGAGCCATGTGTTAAATTGCTGGCTTTGTTCAATCATTTCTTGACGATGGTTGTTACCAGAGGCCGCATGAAAATTCAATGTAATTGGACGCCCTTCATATTGGGCTGCGTCACGGGCTATAGTGAAGACTTGTTCTATATTTTGTCTTAAGGTGGAGGATTCACTGGGTGTACCAAATCCGCGACATTCATAATAAGGATGGATGTTGAGTTTTAGCCCTAGTTCATGTAATCGCTTAACATCAGCCCGAAACATTTCTGCATTAAGATTCGTTTTGCGTAAGCCAAATTCTATGTAATCTAAGCCTGCTGTGGCGATCATGCTAAAATGATCAAGTCCTTGACTGACTTTCTTTTTTAAGTCTGATGAGAGTTCGGCAGTAGCAGGGAAGTTGGTTCCGATCAGCACAAGTAATCCTTTTTGGTTATGGAATCAGTTTACAGTGTAAGTGTTGATAGCATGATTCTTCAACACTAAACCCCACAAAGTCAGTCAGTCGTTTAGAATTTGTATAACTTAGACTTGGAAGCCCCTGCTAGTCCGTGTAAAATGTGGGGTCGCATTTTGTCGTGTCCGAGAAAAAATAAGTGAGAAATCCATGAAGCGTAATATGCTCTGGCGTGTGTTACTAATGAGCGCCGTATTACTCCTAAGTGCCGTAAGTGTACAGGCACAAGATGATGATGAATCTGCTGATGCCACTTTGGTAATTGACGGCTCAGCTTTGGTTGAACCAATTGTTAACGAACTAGTGGCTGCATATCAAGATAGTGTGGAAACTGAATTTGCTCCAACACTTGAAACCAATGGGCCGAACGTTGCTTTTGAAGCATTTTGTAATGGCGAGCTTGATGTTGTTATGACCACCCGTTACATTAATTTTGATGAGGAAAGCATCTGTGGCGCTAATGAGGTCGATTTTGTTGAATTGATCCTTGGCTACGATGTTGTCGTTGTGGTGGTGTCTGATAGTATTTTTGATAGCACTCAGTGTTTAACAACTGGTCAGCTTGATGATGTTTATGGGTTGGTGGCAGATGGGCTGGATGTTACTACCGAAGATTTGGGTATTTTGGTAGCAGATGGTGAAGATGCTACACCTGTGACTGTATATGCCCCAGAAGCTGGGTCGGCTGCTTATAATTTGATGAGTGATGTTGTTGACAGTGGTGAGTTGCGTAGCGATTTGACGAATTACCAAACACCCGGGGAACTCGCTGAATTACTGACCGGTGACAGCGCCACACTCGCTATGTTGACATTAAGTGAATATGATGCTCTTGAAAACAAAGATGACCTAAATCGAATTGACATTCAAAATCCTAATACAGGAATTTGTGCAAGTAGCAATATTGGGAGTGTCCAAACAGGTGATTATATTGGGCATCAACCATTAAGTTTGTATCTTTCTGGCAATGTTTTACGTGATGTTGAATTGGGACAGTTTATAACCTTTATCAATAATAGTCCGGATGGGTTGCTGGGTGTATTGCCTGCCAATGAACGTACTGCACCGACTCAAGTGAGTTTGGCGCGGAATATGAACAATTTGCTTCAGCCGTTCTTGGGGCGTACTTATTCTCGTGAAACTGCCCCCGTGAGCATTAGTAGTGCGGCTGCTGGTGAGGTTGTCATTGCTGGTGATGCGTTGACATTGCCCATTGTGAATACCTTGTTAGGCTCGTTTAGCCAACAGTATGCTAATGCTGTTGTAGAACGCGCATTGATTGGTTCTGGTGCTGGTTTTGCTGCCTTGTGTGCTGGTGAAGCTGATGTTGTGTTTACCACTACTGTTCCAACTGAAGAAGAAGTGGCCGCTTGTGAAACTGAAGATGCTGAATTGTATGAATTAACCATCGGAGCAGAAGCCGTGGTTTTTGCTGTTTCAGTAGTTAATGAAGCCTTGCCCACTTGCTTAACGCTAGACAATCTGGTGACGGTTTTTGCAGCATCGGATCAAGATGGTGCAACGGATATTGAAGCTGAAGAAGACCGCGAAATTCCAACAGGAGTTGCTAACTGGAGTGATGTCGATAGTGGCTTCCCTGACCAAGACCTGTTTTTGTTCACACCTGGTCGTAGTGCCTATGAGACGGATTGGTTGTTTACGGTAGCGGGGGCGGATGTCACCTTTGCCAGAAGTAATCTGGAAGCCAATGTGACCTATGATCGTAGCTTTGGTGATCCAGCCGCTTATCGGGCGGCCTCTGTTGCCAATTATGAAGGCGGTGGTTTAGGTGTTTTGCGTTGGCAGGATTATAGCGCCAGTGAACGCCAAGATGGGTTGCGACTGTTAGAAGTTGATGCTGGTGAAGGATGTGTTGCACCATCTCCGGAAACGTTTGATGATGGCAGTTATGTTTTAGCGAACACTACCCGCGCATACTTCACAAGTCAATCGGCTGGTGATGAAGTTGTTGGGGCGTTAATGTGGTCATTGGTTGGAGAAAACAGTGTCGTTGCATTGGAAGATTTGAACCTGCCAAGTGACAATGCGGATGGCTTACGTGAAGAACGGGATGCTGTCTTTGTCTTTATTGAAACAGCAGTAGAAGAAGCTGCACAAGCTGCGTTGGATGCTGCTGAAGAAGAATCAGAAACTGAATCAGAAGATACTGCTACAGAAGAGGATAACGAATCTGAATCTGATGCGGGTGATGCTGAAGAAGAAAGTGACACTAGCGACGAATAGGAATAGCTACAAGTTGTCGTTTTGCCCTCCAGCGTTGCTGGGGGGCACTCCCCCAGTGCGGCTTCCGCTTACCTTGCGCTGTTCCTCATTTACCAGCGTTATTCTGGTGGTATTAGTTGCATAGCTAACTCTTGTGTCGCTGGCCAATCAATGTTTGGTGGAGCAATAAAGTAATAAAAGTCTAGCCCTTCATCATCCGGGAATTGATATTCATAGATTTCGCCGTCTGGGAACAATTGCCGCAACCAATCTGCACTTTCATTATCTTCTTGGTGGTACATAAAGAAGGTTGGCAGCGCTGGATCATAAGCGTAAGGTGTTCCTTCATTCTGGAAAATTTTATTGAAAACGCCATCCCGTTGAACTAATCCGTTGTCCCAGTTAATATCGCCCGCCGAAACTGCCAGAATGCGATGGTCAAGCCAATGTGGATAGGCAATCATAAAGGCGTTACCATAACTACCTTGTCCTGTTGCAAATTCCTGCATTGGTTGAGCGATGCGTGAATAGGGCTTCCATGAATTAGCATAGACACGCTCATAGACATTGAAAAATGTATCGTAATTGATCTGTGCTGCAAACGTGGTGACGGGCAGAATAAGCATTCCTGCGAGGGTGAGCCCTAGCCAATTCATTTTTGGTGTATGTTGCGCAAAAAATCCTAATTGTGCCAATGGATAAGCTGCTATGAGAAACACAAATGGTATGGTTCCACTGGCGCGTGTGAATGATGGATTTTCAATAGTATAGGCTAAGGTTAATGCTGATGGGAGTAACATGATCAGAATTCCGACAGGAACGAGCAATAAAACAACATCCCATCGTTTGAAAAACAGAACTGACCACCCCGCAATCCCTAAAATAAATAGCGCGTTAGTATAGGGATCAAGGGCAGGGCGGCTTTCGCCATTATTAATCCATGCACTGTCACCTTCCCAACCCCACATCAATAGCGCGTCTTGATAATTTTGTCGGAACTGTGAGGATTCTTCCAGCATACGTTCCAATTGTTCGCTGTAACTCGGTTCGTAATTTTCTTGGAACCCTGTTTCTGGATTGGTTCTGACAAAAGCGTTTTCCCCAAAGATGCGACCGCGTGTCCGATTCCAAAATTCGTTGGGGAATTCTTGGCTATAACGATACATGGGTAGAAAAATGACGACCGCAATGATACCAGCGCTACCGAGATTAACAGCATAGCGAAAGGCGTCGTTCCAGCTACGAGCATTGATCATTATGGCTAAAATAGTGCCTGCTATAGCAACTAAGGGGAGCATTCGGTTTGCTTGGTAGAAGTAAGTCCCTGCGCCCAAACAAACGCCCATCAAAACAAAATTAATTGAGCGATTGTCGCGCATCCCTCGCGCCAAAAAGATGAAAACCAATAGGGTCGTAAGTGGTGTAAGTGCAATCCGTAGTCCTAACCGTGAGAGCATCACATGCCATGATGAAATCGCGAGTAGGAGTGCAAAACTAACCCCTAGCCAGATACCCATTTTGCGATCTTCATGAGTGTAGTTGCCCATAATGACTTTGCCAAGCCAGTATCCTAAAAAGACGGTTAGCAAGCCTTCAATGCCACTTGCCAGCTTTAATGTATTGAAGGAGAAGTCTTGCCCTCCAAAGCGTACTAAAAAGGCTATAAAGTGCATTTGGAAGGCTTCGCGCCCACCATTATTATCAAAAAATACCGCAGTATAGCCATTGTATACCCGCCGAGCATCAAGGAGCTTTTCGATGTGGTCACTGGTCATTTCTGGCGGCACTGCACCTAGATCGTTAAACCTGAAATAGATTGCCAATATCATAATGAACAATAAGGCAATGTGCTGCCATTTGATGGCATTGTGCCAGTTCATTTGAAAAGATATGTTGGGTAGTGACATACCACTACGGAGCCAGTAGAGGAGTTGGGCAGTGCGTTTATTGATGTCCACCGCTAAGATGAGGAACCATACTAAAATTGCTAATAGCCATGCCCATGTGCCTGATGTCGTAAAGCGTACCGTGCTAAGCTGACCTTCCAGTGTGTAAACAGTATTTTCAGTATAGGCTAAATATGCCAAGATAACGCCAAATGGCATTAAGATCATGCGGCCCGTATTACGGTCGATCATGTCGAAAAAGCGTGTTGATGGTGCTGCAACAACATCATTTGATTGCGATGCTGATAGTTCATCTTCAGTTGACTCTGAGGACTGAACTTGGTCAATGTCTACTGATTGATTAGCGCGGCGTTGCCATTGGTTGCGCCACCATGCCTGGCTTTGATACAGCATCACACCGATATAAATAGCTGCTGCTATGAAAAACCAAATCATTGCCCCATTGGAGTCACCCGCTACTACTTTTTGTGGGTCATTGGCTGCCGCCCATAGCTGTAAGGCACCAATTACGGCTACAACTAATGCAACCAGTAGCCCGATGAGTAATCGGCGATAGGGACGTTTTGGAACAGCATTTGCAAAGTCGTTCTGAACATCTGCTTGTCTGATTGAGTCAACTGAATCTGTGGTGATAGGGTCAGTTGGTTCAAGTGAGGGTAATATGTCAAATTGTGTATCATGCCATTCTTGGCCGGTTTCGTCGATTGTTTCTGGTTGTTCTGTGGTGTTAGATACTGTGTTTTCAGAGGGTAGGGTGGTGTCAGCTATAAAACGACGGGCTGTTGCACGTGGATGATACAAAAATAATCGTAGAACTTGCCACAAGGTTAAATCTTTAAATTCTTTTTGAGGAGATTGAGATTCACTCATAAGGGTTTACGCGCTTTAATACACAAGTTTACAGTGCTGCGGTCAAGAGGTTCATCCATCACATTACGGCGATCAAACCAGTTTAGAACACGGATCCCTAAATTAATAGGATTCAACAAGCTGCCGTTATTTTGTTCAAAGGTGGTGCGGTCAGCTGCTTGCGCCATTTTTTTTGGTAGAAATCCACCTTCCAATAATGGTTTCCCAAATCCATAGACAAGGTTATGAATAAAGGGGAAGCTATGATGGGTGAAAGCCCGTTCTGCATCAATGTCAAACCCTGCATCTTGTACGGCTTGTCGCAAGTCGGGCAGTGTGTAAAGCCGAACATGATTTGCCCAGATACCTGCAAATGTGCCCTTACGGATTTTGGTATTGAAGAGTGTTTCTAACGTTTTATTGATAGGATCCCACCAGAAAGGGTAATTTGCATTAGGAACTGTAATAGCAACGATACCGTTTGGTTTTAAAACGCGACGTACTTCTTTTAACCCTCGGACATCATCTTCAATATGTTCTAGTATTTCACTGAGGATGACCCCATCAAAGTAATTGTCTGGGTAGGGCAAGCAGTAAATGTTTGCTTGTGTTAGGGTGATGTCTGGTAAGTGTCCGACATTAGCTTGTGCCTTGCGGATAATCTCGTCTTCTAGCTCTAACCCTACAAGCCGTACATTGCTGACCGTGCGGTAATAATTTAAATAGAAGCCCCGCCCACAGGCGCAATCTAAAATGCGTTTCTGTGAATTATCGGGGGGAATCCATTCAAAGATAGTTTGTACCCGCCGCTTAAATGCCATATCGGCTTCATTACGTGTTAGATGTTGTATTGTTTTTGTATCTACCGTCATGCGGGCAAGTGTATCAGATTTTGTTCGGCTTGGGTGCTATTTATTCTGATTTTCGATGTAACTGGCAAATGAACACTGCAAAATAAACCATCGACCATCCACTGCTATAGCCGCGATTTCATTACGTGGGTCTTTAACCAATCGGATGACATGTTTAGCGCTATAATTAAATTCTGCCGCAATCTGTGCAGGGGTACGCCATTGCGAAAATGGGGTTGTTTCCATCAGGGTTTCGAGAGTTGGTCTTGGGTTCATGTCTTTGGCTGGGCATATTGTGGAATTGGAATTTGTGTTTGGTATATTTCGACACCAGTTACAGTATCCTGAGTATGGGATGGGTTGATGATCCACGGTTATGTTACCCTTGGGGTGTTATGCACTTACATTTTTTACGAATAAACCATTTTCACAATAAACTGAATGAATGGTAGTCTTAACTGATTTATGTCAATGGAAGATGTCTCTGTGAGGAACATACTATACATTTATCATGTCCGTTGTAAATGTGGTTATGATGTTAAACTTAGTTAAATTAATCTTAGTCTGTAATTTAAGGAGAGATTATGATGCAGGTTCCAGCACCAACAGAGCAAAATTTGCCACAATATGTCTTAGGTGGAGTCATTGCCACGAGTGTCTTATCATTTGGTTTTCAACTATTTACACCATTGGCTGCTGATCAACTAATTACAGGATGGATCAGTGAATGGCTATTAGATTTTAGTACCGATCTTGCAATGGGTGGCACAGCGCTGTTTGCTTTTCGGCGGATGTTTCAACCTGTAACATCTGGCCAGCAACTAGTATCAGATGAACAGCTTGATAGTGTGTCTAACTCTGACGAAATTGTGATTGAAGATGGGCATCATGGTGAAACACTTGATCGTGATGCTGCCAATAAACAAGATGAGAAACGAAATCGATATATTGAATCATTACGATCGGCGTTAACACCTGAAGCTCGTCAAGTGATTTTAGATCGGCTTGTAGCGGAAGATATAGCACTTGATCACTGCAATTTAGTAGATGTAGATTTGGAGCAGGCAAACTTAGCCTATGCAAATTTGTGTGGGGCAAATTTAAGTAAGGTTATTTTGAAAATGGCCGATTTAACAGGGTGTAATTTAAGCCAAACGCAATTGCATATGGGACAATTAATTAAGGCGAATCTACAAGATGCGGATCTTAGTGGCGCAATTCTGGATCGCACCTATACATCTGGTGCAAATATGGCGGGGGTAAACCTTAGTAATGCTATCGTGCGAACATCATTTTGGGGGGTAAATTTCCAAAATGCTAATTTTGAAAATGCTGATCTACGGGGGGCGCAATTCTTCCGTTGTGACCTGAGCGGAGCCGAATTACAAGGAGCGAATATTGAAGGTGCAGCCTTTAATAATGATACGCGCTTACCTGATGGAAACTACCGTGATCGAAAAACAGACTTGCAACGCTTTGTGGATGTATCTCATCCTAACTTTTGGCGATCTTAAGTGGCTGTCTAGTTAGTTGTAAAGTTGGTTATAAACCACGTATTGGAATAATAGGTTTGTTGTTAATGTAAATTTCATAGTAAACATACATACCTAATTGTCCAAGCCGTAACTGATCCCCATTGTAGATTTCATAAGGTCTATTAGCTGTACAACGAGTATCGTTAAGAAATGTACCATTTCCGCTACCTAAGTCCATAACTTCTAATACATTATTGCTTTTCCAACGAATTTCGGCATGATGACGACTTACACCCATGCGGTATCCTGCTAATGGTGTAAAGTCAACCGTTGGGCGGCGTCCTGTTACTGGGTCAGGACGTCCAAGTGTCATTAATTGATAAATGTCAAATTTTAGGGTTTGTCGCGTTTCCAAAAATTCAAAGCGTAACATCCCAAATCGTGAAGATGGCTTCGAAACAGGTTCTGCTTTGGGTTCTACGGCTAATGGGCTTAGTGGCGCGGTTTTGTCGCGCTTAGTCTTGTTGTTTTGTTCACTTTGATAACCGTTTAAAGGCGTTTTCTCATGGCCCTTATATTTATCATTGTAATCCCCGTTTAAGGGTTCTGTTTCATTGGGTTTATTTATATTACTCATGAACGTGTCTTTACTAATCAATTGCCGTTTCATTGTAGCATAACTTCGTTTTTTATACGTTCAATTTTCGTTATGGTTACGCTAAAAAATAAGCAGGAAAGTTGTGGTACAATGTCCCCATCCAAAACGAGCGTATAAATTGATAACCTTGTATCAACATCCAATAGTGGATGTACGTAACGATACATGGTGGAAGCAAGATGAAAGTACAGAGATATGAGTGAACAAGAGCCAAAGCAATTTTCATATGGCGGACAAGCAGTTATTGAAGGCGTGATGATGCGGGGGGCACATCAAGCGGCTGTTGCTGCCCGTGACCCGAATGGGAAAATTCATATCAAAGAAGTGGCTCTCAATGCGACTTTGTATCGTGGATGGGTCGCAAAAACACCGTTTGTGCGCGGTCTAGTGGGGTTGTGGGATGCAATGGGGTTAGGAACCCGAGCTTTGTTGTGGAGTGCTGATATTGCCTTGATCGAGGGAACCTATTATCGCATTAACTACAATGATCAAGTAGGCTGGGTGCAGCATTCACCTAGTCAAGTTGAGGTCAATGGTAATTTGGATATTGTGCCTCGGCTAGAAGACCATGCGACCGCCACCATGACGGATGCCCCTACTGATGTGAGTATTTCTATTACGAGTAAAAAGCCGATTAAGGTTTTTGCTACCCCAGAAGAAAAAGCGGATGTCATTGGCGAAATAGCTGACGGAACCTATGACGTATTTGGATTGATTACACCTGAAAAAGAAGAAGACTTTTTCACGGGGGCAGCAGCCACCGGTATGATTGCTGTATCACTGGCTTTTGGGATCGGGTTGTTCTTTTTATTACCAACGGCAGCGTCAAGTGGTGTAGGGGATGCATTAGGGATTACAGATACAGGTGTAGTGAACTTCATTGAAGAAGCGATCAAGTTTATCTTGTTTCTTGGCTATATTCTGTTGATTGGTCAAATGGAAGATGTAAAACGTTTATTTCGTTATCACGGCGCAGAGCATAAAACGATTAATGCTTATGAGGCAGGGGCAGAACTAACGCCTGAAGTGGTGAATACGTATCCTATTGAGCATCCACGTTGTGGAACAGCCTTTCTTCTAAACGTGATCATTATTAGTGTCATCGTTAATACCCTGATTGGGCGGTTTGACAACAATCTTCTGATTTTAGTCCCTGTTCGCTTGATTACGGTGCCGATTGTGGCAGGGATTGCCTACGAATGGTTACGCTATTCGGCAAATCATCTCACAAATCCATTGATTAGCACCATGATTAAACCTAATTTGTGGCTTCAACGGTTGACGACTAATGAGCCTGATAATGAAATGTGTGAAGTTGCGATTGCAGCATTTGAAAGAGTCCTTATTTCTGAAGGTATTTTGAATGAACAAGATGCAAAATCATCAGCCTATGTTGACCATCGTGCCGCAATGGCACAACCAGCAAACGCCCAATTGACTTCATAAAACGATTATGACAAATCAACCAAACGACGATTTTGAAAAAATGTTATCTGATGCGCTCGGAACAACACCATCTGATGCTGTCGAGCGTGCTATTGAAACCACCGATCTCGTACAAGATGCAACCCCTGCTGATCATCGGTCGGGGTATGTAGCGGTGGTTGGGCAACCCAATGTAGGTAAAAGCACGTTAATGAATCAGATCTTAGGGGAAAAAGTTGCTATTGTTTCGCCTAAACCCCAAACAACGCGCATTCAGCAACTTGGTATTTATACCCGTGATATGGTGCAAATAATCTTTGTGGATACACCCGGGATCCATCGTCCAAAAGATCCATTAAGTGATTTTATGAATCAGGTTGCAAAAAGTGCCTTTGATGATGCAGATGTTATCTTATTTGTGACGGATATTAGCCGCCCGCCTAATCAGGCAGACAAAGATATTGCAAAACAACTCATGGATCTGAAACAGCCACAGAAAATCATCCATGTAATGAATAAATCAGACAAAACAAATAACCCTGACCAATTTCTGAAAACGTATGAAGCCTATCGAGAAATGTTGCCAGAGATTGCTTATCTCGGCGTCACAGCGTTAGATGGCGATAAAATCCCAGATTTACTGGAGATGGTGATTGAAAAGCTACCCTTGGGGCCCCGTTACTACCCAATCGATCAAGTATCTGATCTGCCAGTGCGCGGAATTGCCGCCGAAATGATCCGTGAAAAATCGCTACGGAATACCAAAGAGGAAGTTCCACATAGTTTAGCCGTGGCCGTTGATGAGTTTAAAAAGCGGCGAGAAGACCTGACTTATATTCATGCTGTAATTTATGTGGAACGAGAAGGGCAAAAAGGGATCATCATTGGCAAAGGTGGCAAGATGTTGAAAAAGATTTCAACAGATGCGCGTCACGATATTGAAGCTTTTTTGGGGACAAAAGTCTATTTGGAAATCTCCGTGAAAGTGTTCCCGAATTGGCGAAAAGATGAAGCTGCTCTACGACGTTTTGGATACAAACTCTAATGTTTGGGTTTGGGTCTGAACGTGACCAACCCCGCCATGGCCAAGGGTTAAATTGTTGTGGATGCGCGTGGGGTTGTATCACCAGCTCTATGTTTATGTTGTTGGTGACTTTATGCGTGGCCGTTGGCTTAGCTGTCTATTTATTTCGGAATACACCCACCCCGCCCCAAGCCGCATTTACACCCAACCCAACCCAAGCCGCCCAATTTGAAAGTGTTATCACTGAGGCTCAGAATAATTCAAATCAAGGTGTTGTCGAGCTGAATATTACAGAAGCACAGGCATCTTCTTGGCTGAATATTGAAGCGCAATCTTACATAAATACAGATATTCCGTTGGAAAATATACAGGTGAGTTTTCGTGATGATCTGATCGGTGTATATGGTGAGGTCAGTGCTTTGGGTATTACCAGTATAGGGGCATCGCTAACCGTTGAATACCGATTGTCACCAGAGGGTAGTGTGCAAATTCTGGTTTCGGATGTTAATGTTAGTGGGATTGGCGCTAGTGACGCTATCAAAAATGATCTCAATAGTCGTGTTCAGCAATTAGTTGATGACCAACTCAATCGGGTGAGCGGTCGCTATCGTGTCGAGAGTATTTCTAGTCAAGATGGTGTGCTAATTATTCGCGGTAGCATCAACTAACAAAATAGGATAAATCAATTATGACAGTTGGTCGTCTATGGCAGTTAGTGCGCTATATCGGTATTCCCGTGATGCTAGGCTTATGTTTTTTGTGCGCTCTATTGGGGGTGGTGGCAATGGCACTGACGCCATCAGGATTAAACCCTGCTGAGGCGATTGTTCTAAGAGGCTACCTCATCCGAAATGATACGACTCTGAATACCCCGAAATCATCAACTGCAGCAGCGTTGCAACCTTTTGAGATTGAATCAACCGATACCGCCACATCCATCGGTATCAAGTTGGTGACACAAGGGTTTATTGACAATGGCACACTCTTTAGCCGATATATGCAATATGAGGGGTTAGATACCCAATTGCGTGAAGGCACATTTTATATTTCACCTGCCATGACAATCCCACAAATGGCAACCGAATTGACGAACCCATTACCAATCACGGTTCGGATTGTTGTGATCGAAGGGTGGCGGATGGAACAAATTGCTGAGGCTATTGATGCACAGCCCTTATTGAATTTTACGGGCAATGACTTTTTAGCCTTGGTTCAAACTGGAACCCCTTTACCCACTGATTTTCAACAACGACATGGTATCCCGAGTGGTGCATCATTAGAAGGGTTTTTGTTCCCTGCAACGTATGATGTTGCTGTTGGGGGATCGGCATTTGAATTTCGTGATCAATTATTGGCAGCATTTGATGCGAATTATAGTACAGCTATGCAACGTGATGCTACGGGGCAGGGGTACACAACCTTTGAAATCGTGACGCTGGCATCTATTGTTGAGCGAGAAGCGGTTATTCCTGCTGAACGCCCAAACATTGCAAGCGTTTATTTAAATCGTTTAAATATTGGCCAATTATTGCAAGCTGACCCCACCACACAATATGGTATTGGTAACACCCGTGATGGTAGCTGGTGGCCTGTGCTGACATTACAGGACTATCAATTGAATCATCCATATAATACGTATGTTGTGGATGGATTACCACCTGGACCTATTGCAAATGCTGGTGTGTCGTCTATGCGTGCCGTGATTTATCCTGCTGAAACACCTTATTTTTTCTTTCGTGCTGCTTGTGATGGCTCTGGTTTACATCAATTTTCGGTAACATATGAGGAGCATCTGTCAAAAGGATGTTAAGGTTATGACAGCATGTTGTATTTTTAGGTTATAATATATTCACTATTGACACGAGGATGACTAATGACCGGCGTGCAACGTGAACCAACAAATACCGAAATTGAAGCTGTCTTAGCCACAATTGATCATATTAGTGATCAAATTAACCCCAATGATGGAAAAATTTTTGGTGCTGGATGGGAAGTTGTTCGTGATGCCTTGTTGAAGTTGAGTGAGTATGAGCTTTGGTTAGGCTTGTGTAATTTAGAATCCGTGATGTTTTCGTCTGATGGTGGGGTAACCCCGATTCAGTCTACATTGTTTGAATTGTTCCATATGGCCTATGAACAAGGTATTGAATAATTTTGGCCGTTAACTAATAGATTATTATTGTTTATGTGTTAGGAAATTCCCCCATGACTAAAAAAAGAAAACCGCGTGAACGACTTCATACTCATGGACGTGTGGAGGAGCTTGGTATTGATGAAGGTGTCAAACGCAAACGGTTACCCAAAAAACGTTATGAATCCGAACTGGAGCGCTTGCAATTTGAAGTGGTAAAGCTTCAACATTGGGTGCAGCAAGAAGGCTTAAAAGTCGTAATCGTCTTTGAAGGGCGCGATGCTGCTGGCAAAGGTGGCATCATCAAGCGCCTTACCGAACCGATGAATCCACGTGGTGTGCGTTTGGTGGCGTTAGGCAAACCGTCTGATCGTGAACAAACGCAATGGTACTTTCAACGGTATGTTCAGCACTTACCCGCTGCTGGGGAAATTGTGATCTTTGATCGGAGTTGGTATAACCGTGCTGGGGTTGAACGAGTGATGGGGTTTTGTACTGATAAACAATATTGGGGATTTTTGCGATCCTGCCCAGAGTTTGAACGTATGTTAGTGCGGTCAGGCATTATTTTGCTTAAGTATTGGCTTTCAGTTAGTGACGATGAGCAAGAAAAACGATTCCATGATCGGGCGAAAGACCCCATGCGCCGCTGGAAACTCAGTCCAATGGATTTGGAATCCCGCACGAAATGGGTTGAATATTCCAAAGCAAAAGATATGATGTTGGAATATACCGATATTCCAGAAGCACGCTGGTATCAAGTTGATGCCGATGATAAACGGCGGGCACGGTTAAACACTTTGCGCCATATTCTTGGGATGATACCGTATGAAAATGTTATCCCACCGCCTATTGAGTTGCCCCCACGCCCTGACGATGATCGGGATTATGTACGTCCACCGATTGATAAGCATATTTTTATTGATGACCATTACGAAAGTGAAGTGAAATAGTTTGTCAGTCTGAACCCGTAATGTGGTTTTCATAAACGTGAATAAAGAATATAGTGTGGTTTCTGATGTTGCTCAGGTTTGGGCAACTCATTGTCTGTTGCGTATAATCTCACTATGACAGATAAACCACTTCCACAACAAGCACAGCAAGCAGATTATTTTTATGAAACGGTGAATGGGACACTATGGCAGCCAAGCAACACATCGCAGGCTGAATTATCACTTGTCCCGCGTACGCCATCCGTAGAGCACCACGTGTTACAACAAGGGGAGATTACCTTGCGTTATGCAATTCCATTTTTGCAGCGTCCCTATGCCCTTGTAACAGGATATTTTGAAACTGAAAATGGAGCAGTTAAAACGGGTGTGTCAGCATGGAAATTTATGCAAAAAAAATGGCAACTTTATCCCCGAGCAGAAATTATTGGCATGACAACTCGTGGTACTGAGGTTCAAGTTTACCTTAAGGAACTTGATTTTGGAGAACCGGTCGAAATTTGGGGATATGCTACTGTGGAGGCTCTGCACCCTGTGGCACAAATTCAAGCAATCCATGTGCCGCAAAATGCTGAGTTGCCTCCATATTTAGCATTATATGGATCACAATTGTAAGTCTGGCCGCCCAATAATTACTTTTTGTTGGTAATCATCGACATACTCCATGAGCTTGACTAACAAAGCTTTCCATTCATCACTTTCTAGCAAGGTCTGCATCGTTTTGCGATCTTCGGTCATGCCCTCCACGATAATTTGAGGGCCATCGCCATAGGCTGAAAACCATGCTTCAATCGGGGTTAACCCCATATTGGTAATTTGAGGAGCAAACTCCCTCACCATAAATTCAAAATAATCTTGATCGAGGGATGGTTTAATATCCCAACTCAAGAGTAGCTTATACAAAGGTTACCTCCTGTGTGATGCTAGTTATTATAAGCTAACATCATGACTTCGGTTTGTTCTGGGGTGCTGCTGCTCGAAACCCGCAAAGATTCTTGTGGTTCAATTTGTGAAACACCCATTTCTGTTAAGAACTTATCAACAGGATCTAATTCTAGCAAACTATGATCCGTTTTATAGTGCATTGGTATCACAATACTGGGTTCAATCATTGCGACAACTTCAGCGGCTTGGGATGCGTTTAACGCGCCGCCCCCGCCCACGGGCACCAATAACACATTCACTTCTCCCAGCGCATCTAAGTCCGATTGGGATGGTACATGTTGAATATCGCCCATATGGACAACTTTACTTTTGCCATAATCAAATGTATAGGCAAGGTTATAGCGTGCATCGGCTACCTTTTTATTAATCATGGGGGTTGCAATAATAAACACCCCACCGATTTCATATTCACCTGGGCGCTCAATCAGATATTGCCAATCCCGTACAGCCTCTACATTTGCATGACCCGGTGTATTATGGCTAATGGTGACAATTTCAGATTTTAAATTGAGTGCGCCATACCCAATGCTTTCGTCATAGGGGTCTGTGACAATGTTCGCTTTTCCGCGTTCTGTAATGCGGAAACAGCTATGTCCATACCATGTAATATCCATAAGATGTCCTCACTAGTTATGTACTTAATTATAGCGAAAATTTGTTCGCTTTCTAGTGGGGGTTAGTTATTGCCATATTCAATCTAACCATCCAAACCAATTTGAATGTGCTTATTGACCCATGATTAGATTTTGCTATAATCGTATTAAATCAAAAGTAAACACAGGTTAAAAATTTTGTTGCCATGCCTGTAAATCTAGGGAGAGTAATCCAATGACCCATATCATTACCAGCCTTTGTCTACGTGATGGTGCTTGTGTGGAAGTTTGCCCTGTAGAATGTATTGTTGGTGGCCAACCAGAAAGCGAATGGCCTTGGTTCTATATTGATCCTGACACTTGCATTGATTGTGGGGCGTGTATCCCTGAATGCCCATTTGAAGCTATTTTCCTTGAAGAAGATGTGCCAGAAGAGTTTGCATTTGACGGTAACATCGAAAGAATGCCCCATGATACCAAAGTCAAAGAAACCCCCGACGCCGGTACGGTTATTGATTTGACAGATGATATTCAATATAACTATGACTTCTTTGGCGAAGGGCCTGGCTACGACGCCCTCGACTAAATAAACCACCATAACACCACTTTAGTCACATAATTCTGTAAACATGCACAAAATAAGTAGAACAAATTTTGTTCTGCTTGTTTTTGCTTTTATGCTAAAATGGTATTTTGTTAAAAAAATAACAAAGATAAAATATCCATGAGTATAAAATCACCCCCTCCCGATATTGTGATTGGTCGTTTGCCGATCTATCTACGCGCTCTTGAACTCTTGTCTCGTCAAGGTCTTGAGGTAACCTCATCCTATGAATTAGGTGAACGACTCGGTGCTAGCTCTGCACAGATTCGTAAAGATCTTGCTCAATTTGGTGATTTTGGTAAACAAGGTACTGGGTATAACATCAATTTTTTGATGGAGCAATTACGCCAAATCTTACAAGTAAATCGTGTTTGGGAAGTAGTTGTAATGGGGGCAGGTCACATCGGGCAAGCACTCATCCATTATCAAGGATTTTCGCAAAATCAGTATCGTATTGTTGCGTTATTTGATACTGATACGCAAAAAATAGGGCAAAATGTGAATGGTATTACCATCCATTCTGCCGATCAAGCAGCGGCCTATGTAGCAGAACATCAAATTAAATTTGCAATGTTAACTACCCCCGCCGATGCTGCCCAAACAACTGCTGATTTAATTATTGAGGCAGGTATACAAGCAATTTTAAATTATGCGCCTATAACACTTAACGTTCCTGAGCATGTGCGGGTCGAATACATTGATCCAATTTCAAAATTACAGCATATGACATACTACATCGAAATAGATAATGAAACTGAATTAGCATCACAAGATGCTACAGATGATTAATGGCAAATCAACAAAAAAAATCAGTCCCTGTTGAGATTATTGTGCTTCTTATTGTGACAGTTGTACTTAGTTTTGCAATTGTTTTTAGTTCATTTCAGTTATTACCTGATGCACCGTTATATCCGACTCCAACACAACCTAAAGCCATTGATTTCCCGGATGCAAGACCTGTACCACGGTAAATTAATTTCCCTATAAGGATAGATGCTATATGAGTGATTATTTTTGGATAGCCATTGCCGCCTTGGTTGGTTGGATAGTTGGGATGGTCATCAACAATTTATCTGATGATCTTCCCTATAGGCAAAACCCACAAGCACCTCACTATCCAAATGGTTCGCCGCGTCCATTGATCGCATGGTCGGGTATCTTGGCATTTTTAACAGGTAACCGCCAAGGTGACAGCATACGACTGACTACAGAGGAAGAAAAAGAGTTATCTTTAGCTGAAATTGCTCATTTAGAGCTGGATACTAAGTTGCCGTGGCGACACCCCATTGTCGAACTAATTATGATAGGCATTTTTGCTGGTGTCGTAGCATATTTCCCAGATCACCCTCGCCTCATTGTATGGTTAATTTATATTTCTGTGTTGATGTTGATTACGGTTATTGATTGGGAACATCGTTTAATCTTATTTGTGGTTAGTATTCCCTCAATTATTGGTGTATTGATTATTAATGCTATCGCGCCATCAGAAACACCAACCTATAATACCCGTACTTATTCAGAGTTTATATTTGGTGGTTTAGTCGGTGGTGGTGTATTCTTTTTGATGTATCTCGGTGGTGGTGTATTTGCTGATATTGTAGCAACGGTTCGGCGTAGGTCTTTGTCGGAAGTTGCATTTGGGTTTGGAGATGTCATACTAGCGACGTTATGCGGTCTAATGATTGGATGGCGTTCTATGATCTTTGCAATTTTTATAACCGTTTTTGCTGGTGCAATTGGGGCATTATTATATATGACATGGCGTTTGTTCAGCGGGCGGCGTTATGATATGTATACTGCATTGCCATATGGCCCATACATTGTTTTAGGGGCAGTACTGATGATGCTGTTTGTAGAACCAATTCGCGATACACTTAGGGAACTTTATTTTTAAGGAGTGGGGTAATGACAGCCGACAAAATTCAAATATCATATCCAGACGACATGCTCACTAATCAATTAGAAATTGTCACGAATGGATGTGAACTAAAGATTCACCCTCAAGATATTGCTGAATGGCTTATTGCCACCACAACTGGAAAAGTTGAAAGCAATAAAAAACCACGCACAGAAACCGAAAATCATATTACTCGGGTGATCTTTGAAAATATCCATTCACAATTAACCAATATGTTTCGGGTGGCAGCCGACACGCCTGTGTTTAAAATAGATCTGAGTTTAAATTATAAATTTGATTTGGTTATTGATCACTTTCAAGATTTTATGGACGTTGATCTAGGTCATACTCAAATTCGTGACTTATCAGCGAGTGTAAAAACCGCTCATGCACATATGAATTTTTCTGACCCTAATCCTGTCACGATGCGGCGTTTTAATTTAGAAGGATTATCTAGCCGCTTAGAAGTCAGAGGTCTAGCCAACGCAAACTTCAAAGAATTGATCTTCACGGGTAGTGCGGGGTCATTAATGTTGTATTTAGATGGAAAGTTTCAACAAGATGCGCGGATAGAATTGCGTGCCAAAGAAGCACCCACCACCGTATACATTCCACGTGGCTTAGCAGTTCAAGTCCGATCAGAAGATGGTAACTTAGATTCTGAAGATATTGAATTTGCGGTTGCTTCAGACTATACTCGCAAAGACGGTTGTTATTACACTCAAGCGGCGCTGGATGGGCAAAGCCCGCAATTGGATATTTTGGTAACAAAACAAGGCCCTTTAGAAATTGATACAATCTAGTGAGAAATAGTCACCACTTTAGGGTAAAAACAAAATGTGCATTGGTGTTTGATTTGGTAATAATGCCTTTTTCGGCACCTAATCGCATTCCAAATGTCATTTCTAATTCACTTGGTGGATTGGGCATAGCATCCATAGCTTCTTTAACTTGATTACCTAATGTTGTGATGGTATCTAACATGCCGTCTAATGCAGCAGCTTGTTTTTCTGCTACAACTTCAGGGGTAGGTAAGCGTTGAATAGCATTCATCGTATCTTGATAAAAATCATCGTCATTCCATTCTAACGTCACTTGATACGTCATGAGTTAAAATCTCCAATAAATATTTATTGATCGCGCCCAACTGCCGAAGGCAAAGATAGTAATAGTGTTTCTGCTTGGCCGAGGCTCGGGTGCATTTGCTGGATTAGGTGATCAATTTTCCAACGATCTTCGACATAAACCATTTTATAAACCACGATTGTAGAAGGCAATTTTTGTTGGTGCAACATGCGTTGATCCCAATAATCATAACTGACAATATGGCAGTTCGTTTGATGGTCAACAACAACGCAATGTAAACCATCACTACTAAAATTACGGACTTGTACATTATGGTCTGAATAATATATTTCTGTTAGTCGTCCTCGATCATGCCGTAACCGTCCCCGCAGGCTTTCCCGTTGTGTTGTTAACAATTCACCAGTGACATATTGCTCTAGGTTCCGCATATATGGTAACCACCCTTGAGGTAAGGTGTTGGTTGCATAGCGATAAAATGCTAAATAATCTTGTTTGACTTGGGTTAAAACATCTTTGGGTGCCATCCATTCTGCACGATGTTTAACCCCGGGGTTTACCCGAATGAGTTTATCCATCCAAGGCACAATACGATTAGTCGAAGTTACATAAACCACCACACTAAAAAAAATGATGGCTAGGATCATCATTAAAGTTAACACTTCCATACTTTCTAAGTGCGTCGATTTAAAAGTGTTACTACACGCTGTCTCAAGGTATAGGCACCAACAGGCTTTGATAAATATTCATCGACTTTTGCAATATATAAAGCAAACACGACATCGGCTTCTGAATTATAACGGCTCGTGACGATGATAGGCATTTTGGCTGTTAATGGGTCTTTGCGGATTTTGCTAATCACTTGATACCCATGAATATCTGGTAATTGTAAATCAACGATCACCAAATCCGGATCATCATCCATGAGCATTTCAAGTGCTGTTTGACCTCGAGTCGCCATTTGAGTTTGGATGCCAATGGCTTCTAATGCATTTTGAGTGAGTTGACTATGCTCTCGATCATTTTCAATAATCAAGACACGGCGATCTGTAATAGTAGATGTCGGGGTTTCTTGAATTAAGTTGTTAAAATTAGGTGGTCGTAACGTTTGAGTTTCTTGTGCACGGGGGTTAAGAGCCATTTTTTCAACGCTGAGGGCGGGTAATTGTTCACCAAGCGCTTGTTTTAACAAGGTTAAGGCTGCTTCAGCTTCAGACAATGCACTAAATGGGTCACCTGTTTTGTCAGTGATGGTTACGCGCTCCATCCTCACACGTGCCTTATATTTATTTGTCAATGAGGCCGTTTGAAGGAGTCCATTGATCATATTCCAATACGCAGAGGAAAGTTTAGTATCTAAGTAATAGTATGTTATTTCGGCATCGCTAACACGCGGTGGCAACCAAACCGTGAAATCATCAAACCCAATGATGAAGTTTTCGGCCATGAGTGCTGCTAATTCTTCATCAGTGACAATATGGTCGCGGTCAAAGTCGCTAAAATGGCGACGCTCACCATTACGAATTGATTCAACAATGGTTGCGCCGCGCTGAACGACTACATCACCTTGACCTAATACAAAAACGAGATGCCGAGGCACAATCTCCGTTGTGTCGTGCATTAGCTTGTGGTAACAGCCTTATATTCACCCAATTCCACAAAATATGAAGACGCTGCATGATCCAATAGCTCTTTAGTCATTCGTGGGGGTTTATTGAGGTAACGCGCCATATCCATTAATTGACCCAAAATATCCCGTGGGTGTACGGCCCGTGGTGGGCGGTTCTTTTTGACATACCATTCCTGAACAAGATAAGCCAACCCTTGTTGATCAAATGGGATTTTGGTTTTTTCGCACATGATCATAAAAATTTGGCGGAATTGTTCCCAAGACGGGTCACCTATCTCGATTTTGTATGGTATCCGGCGCAAAAAGGCCTCGTCAACTAATTCTTTTGGATCAAGATTGGTGGAGAAGAAAATTAGGACATTAAATGGTATTTCAATTTTCCGCCCAGTACTCAGTGTCAAAAAGTCAATGCGGCTTTCCAACGGCACAATCCAGCGATTCAAAAGGTCTTGCGGACGCATCGTTTGCCGCCCAAAGTCATCAATAAAGAATAGCCCACCATTGGCTTTCATTTGATAGGGCGCTTCATAAAATTTATTGATGGGATCATACACTAAATCCAAACCACCCATGGTTAATTCGCCACCTACCATGATCATAGGGCGCCGAATCCGTACCCAACGTGGATCGCGCACGACACCAGTACCCGCGCGTTTTTCATCGGAATCTACCATTTCAAGGACTTCATGATTGACAGAGTCAAAAACGCGAATAGTTTGCCCGTCAACATCAATGGAGTATGGAATCCAAATGTCTTCACCTAATACCGCTCGTCCAACTTTTGAAGCAAGGGTAGTCTTACCATTTCCAGGGGGGCCATACATGAAGACAGCCTTACCAGAGTTCACAGCAGGGCCAATACGGTCTTTTACTTCTTGTTCAAACTCAAATCCTTTGATCGAGTTTTCAATAGTATCTTGTGTTACATAGGAACGATTCCGTGCTTGGGCTTTCATAGCGTACACATATTGTGGTAGTGTCACGGGACAAGGCCCAGTATACATACTGCGATCCAGCACTTCACGTGCTTTGTCCGACCCTTTTTCTGAAATGATGTATTGGAATCCAGCTTCTCCAATACCCGTTTGCCCACGTGTTTCAATCCACTTTTCTCGCTTCATGAATTCAATAATTTGGTCAACGACACCTGTGAAAGGAAGTTTCATCCGATCGGCGATTTCTTTACCGCTCAAATAACCTGCAAAATAAATTGTTTTGATTGCAAGGTCGGTTAACAAGCCTAAGTTTAGCCCAGTATCTTCGGGTTCCCGCATAGCAGGCGGTGCCCATTTTTTGACCTCTCGTGCTCCAGCTGTCATGATACGTAGTCCTTGATAATGCCTTCTAATTTTGTGATTTCTATCTCTTCATTATAGCAATGAAAAGCGATTCTTACGTGGGGAACGCCCTGTGGAGACAAATGTTTGGCAACGCTAACCTGATTAATTGACAAATGTTCCGAAAACGCATCCGTTTTACCATTATCCTCATCAAAGCAAAATGTGACAATCGACCCATGTGATTGACGTGGTGTGACAATAGGAAAGTTAAATTGTTCTAGCATATCTATGGTAGTTGCTGCAAGTGCTGTTGTATGTTGGTCAATATGCTCAACACCAAGTTCATCAATCAAACTGAGACTTTCTACCATTGCAAACATGCCGGGCACATTAGGGGTTCCTGCGGCAAATCGTGAGGCTCCTGCCAATGGGGTTAAATCATAGTCAAGCCAAAATATCCAATCCTGAGTTGAGTTGCAACCGATCATACGCGGTGTCATGGCATTTGCTACGGACTCACGTACATACATCATGCCCACACCAGGAGGAGCCATCATTGACTTTTGCCCACCAGACACCAAAATATCAATGTGTAAGGCTTGTACATCAAATGCTCGATGTCCGAGTGCTTGTATCGCATCCACTGCAAACAAAATGTTATGTTCATGGCAAAATTCGCCAATGGCTTTTAAGTCTGTCCGATGACCAGTAAAAAATTGTACAGCACTAGCAGCTACTAATTTGGTATTTTCATCCACCAGAGGTGCTAATTGTTCAAGTTCTAAGCCGCCATCGATATGTGGTACCATGCGAATTTCTATACCATCGCGCTCTAAGCTCATCCAAGGATACGCATTGGTTGGAAATTCCATATCGCAGAACAATATATTTTGCCCTGCTTTGATGTCTAGCGATTGGGCAACCGCATTAAGGCCACTGCCTGTGCTGGTAATAGGAACAATTTCACTAGTATATTCTGCATTAATATATTTTCGGAACTTCTCGCCAAATGCCTCAAACATAGGGACGCCATCGTTCTGAAAATGCAGAATAGGTTGTTCAGCTAATAAGTTGGCTGACCATTGTACTTTTTTAAGTGTTCGTTTCGGGATTGGGCTAATACTTGCCGTATTAAAATATAAATTACTAGCAGTTAGCGGAAATTCATTTTCACGCAAGGCGTTTATATCATACATTGCTTCTATCTTTTACTCCTGAATTTTCCAGATTATAGCGTGTTTTAGATTTGTCCTTGAAATTTCTGTCCATATCTTATATGGTTAAATTTAGTTTAAGGATATTTAACTTTTGCTTTATTCTAAATGGGAAAGAGCCATGACAGATCAATCACCCAACAATGATGCTAAGCCATTAGCAGAACAAAAATCGAAATCGACTTGGCGAACGCGCACAACAAATACAACATCTACAACCCGCAAACCATCGACGCGATCTAAGCCTGCCGCAAAATCAACTACAACAGATGACCCATCTATTGAGACTATGTCTGTTGAATCTGTAAAACCTAAAGCTACTACTCGTAAACCATCAACACGCCGCCGTTCAACGGCAAAAAAAACCACTGTAATTACTCCATCACCATCTGATGCTGATGAATCATCGCCAATAGTAGAAGAGGTTAAAAAGCCGGTACGGCAAAAAGCAGCTCCTGCTAAGTCGATAGTGCCTACTGAACCGATTGCCGAATCAGCAGATGTTGATAAAGACACCAATGATGCGAATGCGATTGTTTCTGACGATGTGGTGGTTGCTGAACATAGTGTGAAAATTAAACAGCTCAATAAAAAATTGGCAAAGCAAGAACAAAAGATCAAAGCCCTAAAGAAGAAGATTGCCAAGCTTAAGAAACGTGCGAAAAGACGTAAAAAGAAGAAATAAGGTAGGAAAATCGTTTTGACCTAAGTCACTAAGACTTGTTAAAATGTTGCCATTGCAAACCAGAGGATTATTCTATGAATGACCACCGTCCTATTCTTCCACCTAAAAAATCTGGATTTCCGATTGGCATTGTCTTAGCTGTTGCTGTAATTGGTGTCTTGTTGATTGCAGTTGCTATTTTGGCTAGTGCTGTTGATGATGATTCCATTGATGTCACACCAATTCCACCAGCACTGCTAGAGGATACAGAAATAGTCTTTGAACAATTTTTGTATACAACCGAAAGCATTCCTTTTTATATTAGTGCAGGGACTGACCTCACGAGTGACGATCAAAGTACAGAAGTTTGCGGACAAGTAATGGTAACGCCACAACAGGGTACTACGGATACGATTTCATTCTTTGATGGCGAAAATCATTGGATCTATGTAACTCGTACCGATAATTTAATGAATGGGTGGGTTCCGCTCTCGATTCTTTCCCTTGAAGAACCCAGTGGTTGTTAATCCATGTCATTAACAATCGGTGTTGCCATGAACGCATTCAAAGGGAGCTTAAGTGCGTTAGATGCGACAAAAGCCGTTCAAAATGGATTAGAACAATCACAATTGGCGTGCCAAACTATTGCACTTCCCTTAGCCGATGGTGGTGATGATACCCTTGCTGTGATGATGACCGCAGCTTACAGCCGCACATACACTATTTCTGTTGAGAATGCACTAGGTGAAACGGTCGAGGCAAAATACGGAATTTTGACCGACGGGAACATAGCAGTTATCGAAATGGCATTAGCTTCGGGATTAGCTATGCTAGATGGCAAAACTGACGCGCTACGGGCGAGTACGTATGGTACTGGTCAGTTGATGCAACATGCTATCAACCAAGGGGTACAAAAAATCATCGTAGGGGTTGGTGGGAGTGCTACTACTGATGGTGGTGCAGGATGCTTGCAAGCATTGGGAATCGAGTTAATAAATCAGAATAGTGATGCACTTCAGCGTGGTGGTGGTGCATTATCTGATTTAGCTCAAGTTATGCCCAAGCGCATCCCTTGTGAGGTTTTGGTGCTATGCGATGTTGAAAACCCTCCATTAGGAGAGAAGGGTGCGGCGGCAATTTTTGCGCCTCAAAAAGGGGCAACTCGTGAGCAAGTAGCACAGTTAGAACAAAATCTATCACACTATTTTGAGGTTATTGCCACCCAAACAGGGCGTGATGTTCGCAAGCTTGCTGGTGGCGGTGCAGCCGGTGCATTAGCGGGGGGGCTTGCTGCTTTGGCAAATGCCAAACTGGTTCCCGGTGCGCAAACTATCATTGAGACGCTAGGGTATGAGGAAAAAGTCGCAACTTGTGACTTGATCATTACAGGAGAAGGGCAACTAGATGCTCAGACCCAACATGGTAAAGCGCCTGCTGTGATTGCAACCTTAGCACAAAACTACAACATCCCCACTATTGCATTAGCGGGAAGTGTGCCATCACCAAAAACCTTGTCAGAGTCTCCAATTCATGCGGCTTTTAGTTTAATGCCACGCCCCGCACCATTAGCAGATGCTGTGCAACATGCTGATGTGTGGTTACAAAATCTGGCAGAACATGTAGGTAATGTTTTAGGACTGCGAATTTTTTAACCTGTTAAGAGTTCCGTAATCATTTCACGATACACTGCTTCTAGTATAGAGCATATGAACGCAATTTTCGTAATGATAAGGAGTTATAGATGAATAAACAGGTAATTTTTGGTATTGGGGCAGTTGTTTTGGCTATTCCAGCATTGGCGCTGGCCTATTGGCTTATTTCTCCCTATTTTATCGATGATGAAGTTGACGAAGATTTTATCTATAGTGTCCAAGCCGAAATTCCAGATGATATGACTCAGGCCGATGCCGAAGCAACGATGGTTAGTGCAGCGGAAGGTGACGATAAAGAGATGAATGACGACATGCCTGCGGAAGAAAATGTTGCTGTCCAACTTTCAATGGGTACTTTTATTGAAATTGATGCAGTTCATAAAGGGGAAGGTAGTGCTACTATTTTTGAACTCCCCGATGGTACAAATCTATTACGGTTTGAAAATTTCCGGGTAACTAATGGCCCAGATTTACATGTTTATCTTTCGACGTCTGATAGCGTGACCGATGCAATTGATCTAGGGCAATTGAAAGGGAATGTCGGTAATCAAAATTATGAAATCCCTGCTGATTTTGACGTTAGCTCCGCACAGACTGTAATCATCTATTGTGTTCCGTTTAGTGTTGTATTTAGTACCGCCGCTTTGGCACCTTAGCCAATGTATGGCAAAATCTATAAACGGACAATTGTCCTTTTATTTGTAGTTAATTTATACATCCTATATATGGAGAAACACCATCATGATGACATCACCATTTGATAGTGTCATACAACAAGGTTTTGCCCACAACACCCCTTTTCAGCATTATCCAGCAAGTGCTTTCCCTATGGTGCATCCCATCCATTGGCTGACGTCACATTTTGCAGTTGGTGGATGGAGCCCGTTGCAACGCTTAAGTGGTATGTTAACTGCACACATGACAAACATCGCGCCTCATAATGGTTTTACATGGCATCCACATCGAGGTTTAGAAATCTATACATGGGTGCTAGAGGGTACTTTGTATCATGAAGATACGACAGGCGGAAAAGGCGACATTCACGCAGGTGAGTTACAACGTATGTTTTCTGGCCATTGGATTGAACATCAAGAATTAAATCGTTGGGACGAACCTGCCCGTGTGATCCAAATTTGGTTTGTTGCAGATCCATCATATCGTAATCTTGAACCACATTATCAACAAGTTCATCGCGATGCGTTGCCTCGTGCCCAACATGGTGATGCCATTGTTACTAATTTGATTGGTAATGGTTCACCAATGGAGCATCATGTTACAGCACGGTTAACTGCCACGTATCTAGAGACTGGCAAAACAACATTACAAGTACCTTCAGTAGGTGAAGATTTATTTCTATATGTCACAGATGGGGCAGGGCAGGTAACCTACGACCAGAACACCTACGAGTTGAATCAATATGATGTCATTTTAGTTCGGCCAGACATCGCGAATGCCATCATTGAATCGGATAGTGATCTTCACTTTTTGAATTTTTACCTACCCCCATTTTTGGATCGTTAAGCTTAATCACCCAAAATACGAAGCAATTAATGATGCTTAATGTTGCCATGAATCCCAAAATGGCTAGATAGAGCATCATTTTTTTGTGTTTTGTATCTGTCTTGCTTTAATCATGCTTGTGGGTTTTTGTCTCAAAATCGTATAATGCAGATGGAAGAGTTCATGAGAAGAGACACGTGAAGATATTAAAGCATTGTATAACTTTTTTAGGGTTATTTTTGGTTTTAGTTGCCTGTAGTGGCACAAATGAAAATCGGGAACCAACATTTACGCCGCGCCCAACATTTACCCCACCACCCACCAGCACGCCAGTTCCCCGTTCAACATTACCCCCGGCTGCCACAATTGCTGTTACAGCAGTCCCATTTAATGAGATTGGTAGTGCTACTGTACGGATCGTACAAGGCAATTCAGGGCTTGATGTTGTTGATGTTTATTGGGGGCAACAAGCGGTTGCTGCACGATTTCGATATGGTGGCGTTTCATCAATCCCTGTTGATGTAAGGGCAGACACTAATACCTTACGAGTGGTTTCGGCAGGGGCGGACAATACGTCTGAAAATGCACTCTATGAAACTGAATTTACGCTAGATGTAGAACAGAATGTTATTTTATCATTGCAAGGTAATAATCCCGAAACATTGTTCATCGATTCATTTGTATTGGATTTAAGTCCCTTAGATGCTAATATCGCACGGGCGACAGTCGTTAATGCTACGGGTGATGTTGAAAATCTAGCGGTTATCACATCAGATTTTACACTTGGTGAGGATCTCCAAATTGGCGAGATGGCTGATCCATTAGAGTTACCGATTGATAGCTATAGCTTTGCATTTTTGGCAGATGCAGGCACGTTAAATACAACTGAACAAGTTGTAGAGGCACAGCAACACTATAGTTTGATATTTTTCGGCACAGCACCAACATATCAAACCGCGGTCATTGCAGAGCCTGCCAGCCCACAAGCCTTTGTGCGCGTTGTTCATACATCCTATGATACGCCACCTGTTAATGTCTATATTGGAGAACAATTACTAGCTGAAAATCTAGCATTTGGAGAGAACACCCCAGATTTTGCGCCCAGTGAAACAGGTAGCTTTACCATACGGTTAGAAAGTGCCCGCACCGCCGACCAAGGGGCTATCTTAAGTGAGCAGATTGTAACTTTAAACACCAACGGACAATACCATTTATTGGTGATGGGACGTTTTGTTAATTTAAGAGTCGGCTTATTCGAGGTATCTTCTGAACCAATTACAGGGCAATATGCTCGTTTGCAGGTCATTAACGCTTATCCTGATCTAGATAGTGTGTCAGGAATCCTGCAATCGGTGGTGCCACCTAGTGCAATTGATAATTTTGAACCGCCGGTGTTAACGATCCCCTTTGGGCAAGTTTCTGAGACAAACCTAATCAATATTGGGCAGCAAAATTATAGTTTTACGGCATTGAACCGTTTGGATAATACTGAACTGCCGTTACTGACCACTGATAGCTATACCATTGAAGCGGGTAAATCCTATACACTGATTTTAATGGGGCGTGATGGACAAGCTACCAATTTGTATGATGTTGATGTTAGCTTAAAAGAGGCTCCCATTCTTCAAGAAAATGTTGAAACAACGCAAGTGCGTTTTGTTAATCTTTTAGATGAAACTATATCTGTTTCTGTAGGAGAGTTTGACCCGTTGGAAAGCATTGCGCCTGATTCAGACTCAACACTGTTGACAACTCAAGAAAATGTTGGCTATCCCGTTACAGTTATGTCGAATGATGGGCGTGAGATTCTTACTAGTGAAGTATTTACTCGTGATACTATCTCAACCTTCTATATTGCTGAATCAGATGAGGAAGTGTTTGTGTATGAAAATAGCGATCCTATTGAAGTGCCATTTTCCAATGTTGGGCGAGTAAGCTTTTTCTTCCTAGTGCCTGATATAACTATCAGCTATCAGCTTCAACCTGAAAGTAATACAACATCTGCTATCCCTAATAGTGCAGTACCAACAATTGCGCCTGTACTTATTAGTGAAACGTTTGCTATTGGAGATATTGAATTTGTGGATTTTGCCGCCGGAATATATGACATAACAATTTACAATGGTTTGACGGGTGAATTGTTAGATGTCTTTGAGTTGGTGTTGGATGGTGAACAGCAATATGATGTTGTATTGCGTGGCACACACAGCGATTTAGAATTGGTAGCGATTACCCGAACTCAACCTTGAATTCGGGTATCGTGAGTGCTATACTGCTGTCCGTTGTATCGGGGTATGGCGCAGCTTGGTAGCGCGCTTGCATGGGGTGCAAGAGGTCCACAGTTCGAATCTGTGTACCCCGACACGAAAATACACCAACTATCAAAAACCCACACGATGTCCTTAGAAAATTCTTCGCTATTTACATCAATTCGACGAATTATCATTGCAGGACTGAGCTGTGGGTTTTTAGTCACATGTTGTATTTTGTCATTGTCTTTTGCTGGGTTTGCCCTGATCAATAACGCCAACAGTGCGAGTAATAGTACTGTAACTGCACTAGGCTCTGAGGTAACTGTTAGCGCTGTAGTGACTAACAGTATCTCTATTCCATCGGATAATCCATCTGAAGCTAGCACCCGTCCGCTACCTAGCGAGACCCCTATTCCTTACAATGAACAACTTGCCGCACTTGAAGGGGTTGATGATGTCCGTGTTGTGAACGTTACCCCGTTTCAAGGTAGTATCATCGTATTGTTAGAAATTGATGTTGAACGAGGCTTTAACTCATTTGAATTAGCGGGTGAGGTTCGCCAAATCACGATGGATGTTTACGGTGATCCTGAAATGGAGTTCAGTGTTATTTTATGGGATAAGGTTACACCAGCGACAAATTATACATGGGATAAGGAAACCCAATTTTGGCGCACAACAAATTTAGCGAGTCCACCCTAAAAACACAAGACCACATGGAATAACAATCTATGCACCTACAAACACTTGTGCGGCTCAATGCTCATAAGGTTTATGATCATCTATATCCATTATTGGAAAACCCACACCTGACAAAACTCACCGTCACTCGCTATGCACCGATTCCATATGAGCATGAAAAGCTAGACCAATGCTACTTTCTGGAAGATGGTGTTACGCTGACAACCTTACAACGCATCGGTGCACAGTTGCGTGTTTGGTGGGTTGCTTACTGCACTGCAAGACAAGAACGCCCTGACGTGATTTATGGGATTTTTGCATCGACCTATGGCATTATGGCTTGGGTGGTTGCTAAGGCATTACGCCGCAAGATTTTGCTAACCTTTATTGGGACTGATCTCAATAAACATGTATTGGAATATGCTAGTCAACCAGTGTTGTTGTGGTTTATCCGTCGAACAGATGCAATGACCGTGTTTGATGAAGCTGCAAAGCAAAAACTTGTGGCGCTGAATGTCCCCGCAGAACGGATTTTTGTATTGAGCCATGCGATTGAAGCGGAACGGTTTATCCGTGATGACCATGCCCCGCAAGATTTAGATGTTGTATTTGTTGGATCGTTGATTCCATTAAAGGAAGTGGGGTTGCTGATTGCTGCATGGCAACATGTTGTCCACAAGTTGCCTAATGCTCGTTTAGGGATTGTTGGTGATGGTGACTTGCGTGAGTCCTTGGCTCAACAAGCGCGGCAACTTGGTATTTTTGAACACGTTGAGTTTATCGGTTGGGTGGATGATGTTGTGCCACATCTTTCACGGGCTAAAGTGTTTGCCAATTTATCAAACCAAGAAGGGGTTCCCCATGCCATGATTGAATCGATGGTTTGTGGGTTAGTGCCTGTTGTAACGGATGTAGGGGGCGTTCCCTCAGTGATTCAAGATCGTGATAATGGCTTTTTGATTGCAAACCCTGCTGACCCCAAGACTGTAGCAGAGCGGATTATTACGCTGTTAACAGATCCCGAAAAATACCACATGATGCAAAAAGCGGCGATGTCCATTCGTGAGCAACATACTTATGAAGTGGTGCGGGACGAATGGACACCCATTTTAGACTATCTAAGAGATTGTTAAATTTCGCTCAATAGTTGCTTGGTTGCTTCAACCGTTGTGACGGGCATTTTGCAAACAAAGTTTTGACATACATACACCGTCAATTGATTGTCTTTAAGCGTGCGGTGGGCTAAAAGGGGGGGCGTTGCGGCTTCGTCTTGGGGCGCTTCGCTCCATGCAAGAAGAATGCGCGGCAAAAATGACGTTTGCACCAAATTGAAGATGTCTGTATCGCGCTTACCAACCATGGCAACTTCAATACCCCGCCGTATCAGTAGATCATAAGCGCTCAAGACCTGACCAAAAGCAGATGGATATTGTTGAACAGCGGCAAGAGTTTGCCTAAATATAGGCATAGCTGCGGTTTCATATTTAGTATTCCCTGTATAGGCTGCTAAGCGCATTAGGTTATAAGCTAACATACTGTTGCCACTTGGCACGGCGTTGTCTTGTAAACTGCGAGGACGTGCGACCAATGTTTCATGATCATCACTGGTATCATAAAATCCGCCTCCATCATCAGATGTAAAATGGTCTAAGACATGATCGGTCAAGCGTTGCGCATGGGTAAATAGGGTTGCATCAAAATTAGTTTGGTATAGTTCAAGTAATCCATCGACTACACAAGCATAATCTTCTAAATAACCATTGAGTTTGCTTTTGCCCGCTTTATAGGTGCGATATAATCTGCCATCTGGCATGGAAAGTTCATTGAGTAAAAATGCCGCATTCCGTTCGGCGATTTGTAGATAGTTTTCATTGGCAAAAACGCGGGCGGCTTCTGCAAATGCCGCTAACATCATGCCATTCCATGCTGCAAGTATTTTCTCATCTCGTTCTGGCTTGATGCGGGTTTCACGATGCTCAAACAAAAGTTTTCGGGCAGTTTCTAAGGTGTCTGCATCCAGATCATGTTCATCTAGCTCATCATTTATGTTTAAGATATTATGCCCTTCAAAATTGCCGCCTGCCGTGACATCCCAATAATTCATGATCGATTGAATTTTTTCGGGTGATAGGTGTGCGCTAAGAACTTCTTCGATTTCTTGTGGACGCCATACAAAGAATTTGCCCTCTTCGCCTTCTGAGTCAGCATCTTGAGCGCTGTAAAAACCGCCACTCGGATCAAGCATTTCACGCTCAATATAGGTTAGGATTTGATGGGCAATGGTAGCAAAAAAATCGTCTTTAGTGAGCTGGTAGGCGTGTAGATAAAGCCTGGCAAGTTGGGCGTTGTCATATAACATTTTTTCAAAATGCGGCACTAGCCATTCAGCATCCACACTATATCGATGGAATCCATAACCCAGTTGATCATAGATGCCACCTTGCGCCATTTTGCGTAGGGTAAAGGTCACTACATGCAACACAGATTTATCATTCGTATGGGCGACATAGCGCAATAAGTACTCTAAATTCATGGGGCTAGGGAATTTAGGTTGCCCTCCATGTAACCCGCCATGAATCATGTCTGCTTGACTAACCAGTTGCTGCGCAGCTTTTGCAAGTAGGCTTTCAGTGAAATAAGCATCTGAATCGTCCATTTCAACAGCTTGTGATTGGATATACTCAACAACTTTACTGGCGCTGGTTTCGATTTCATCGCGTCGTGTTTGGTACGCATCATGTACGGCTTGCATGACTTGTTGAAAGCTTGGCATTCCGTAGCGGGGTTCTTTTGGATAATATGTGCCAGCATGAAACGGTTTGCCATCGGGGGTTAAAAACGCGGTCATCGGCCATCCACCACCGCCCCGCAGAAAGATCTGAGTGGCTTGCATGTAGATGTCATCAATATCAGGTCGTTCTTCACGATCAACCTTAATGTTGACAAACAAATCATTCATCATTACGGCAGTAGCATCATCTTCAAAGCTTTCATGCGCCATCACATGGCACCAATGGCAAGCACTGTAGCCGATGCTCAGTAGAATGGGTTTATCTTCTGCTTTGGCCTTTTTTAGCGCTTCATCCCCCCAAGGATACCAATCAACAGGGTTTTCAGCATGTTGTAAAAGGTACGGGCTTGTTTCATGTTGTAAACGATTTAAAGTCGCCATACTGCACATTCACTCCATTTGATCTATACTGCCTATAGCCTAGCGTGTTTATAGTTGAATGCCCATGTCCCATAAAGTCAAGCTAAGGAGCTATTATGATTCGGTATATTTTATTCATGATGTTATTGTTCAGCATAGTTTTTTCAGCGTATGGTCAAGATGATGACCTTATTGACCGTGCTGTGGATGCACTGAATGCTTTTGAAGCGCAATCCAGTTATCAATTTGTTGGTAAACAGGTGCTAAATTATGGATACTTAGATCCAAATGGCGCCCTCTTTAATCAAAGGGTGAGTTCTGATCTTGACTTTCGGTTTGAAATTGACAGTGACGGGAATGAGCAACGTCAATTGCTGTCCGTAACTGAAACAGATTTAGGGTTAGAAGGGGTATCGAATCCTGTGGCTACAAATGAAACACTATTAATTGAGGGGACATATTATACGCGCACCACCGTAGATATGCCGAATGTGCCATCTCAATGGTATTCTTACCCCGCAGAGAGTGAAACGCTTACAACCGGTGACCCCCTTGGGTTGGGTCTAAGTGTAAATGTATTAGAGATTAGTGCCTTATATTATGATATTGAAGAAGATAGCGTTCTCGAAATTATAGCATTACCGAATGACACAATTGATGAGCAGACAATGCAGGTGATGTTGATAACATACGACTATGAACAAATTTTAGCTCCAGAAGTTGTAGACACGATTATTAGCGAAAACTCAGAGGAATTTTTGCAAGCCTTGATGGGTAGTTTCGAGCTAAATCAAACATTATGGATTGGCGAGGTAGATGGTCTAGTTTATCGTATACAAGTGGAGTTTTTGGTTGATTTAAGTGATTTTCCCTTCCCGTTTGCTCCCGCACCTGAAGGTGGTGTAACGCTCCAATTACAAACGTTATCAACCAGCAGTGTAGTTGACGTGCTGCCTTTAGATGCACCATTAGAGTTGTTAGTCCCCGATGGCGTAATCCCATTACAAAGTGTTCAATAATAACCTAAATAGGCGAATAGTCATTACAGGAGAGATAATGCAGCCAGATGTAGAAAATTATACGGATTTAGGGTTTGGGGCGTCTTGTTATACAGTAGAAGGTGGTCGCATCCTTGCGTATGTTGTCAATGGGGCTGGGCAGGATATATCTGATGTGTGGGCAGTTCGTGTGATTGCTGATGTTCAGGCGCATCCCAAAGATAAAAGTATGTTGTTATTGCAAGATATGAGTCAATCAGGTTTTACGCCATATGGCGATAAACGAGCAAGAGATATTGCTATGGCAATTCCTGATGATGCTGAAGTGTATTTAGCCTTGGTGTTGAGCAACTCAATTATTGGGAAAATCATCAAAGGGGTTGCTTACCGTGCATTAAAAGCCCGCCTTAAAGAAAATACCAATGTGAAAATCTTTCTTGATGACCGAGATGCTGCAATCCAATGGCTGCGGCAGTTCATGTAACCATGATCTATGGCATATTGATGAGCCAATAACTTATCCCGACACAGACACTTGTCGGAATAAGAATGCCAATACAGCCACAACAGAAGATATTGCTGACTTGACGCGACATATAGAGGTATCCCCACAACCAATCTAATGGGGAACCAAATGAGCTAATGGGTTTCGATTTCTTGCGGGACATATTTCACCTGTGTTGTGCGGCGTGGTTTTCGGCTAGCAATACCGATCCCTGCCATAATAATCAATGCGCCTAAAATGGCGATAATGGACGGGTATTCCCCTAAAAATAGAATGGCTAAAATGGTGCTGCCAACGGGTTCTCCCAAAATCACCAAGCTAACATATGCAGCGGGTAAGTATCCAAGCGCATAGTTAAATGATGAATGCCCTAACAGTTGAGGGATCAACCCCAATGCAATAATCCATATATAGCCCATTGAGCTATGGCCGGTAATCTGTTCGTTGCTGAGTATAACCACACCTGAAAGTACAATTGCCGCCGTACCATATACTAACCAAATGTACGGAATAACTGAGAGTTTTGCCCGCAGACGCCGCCCCAACAGAAAGTATAGTGCCGCACCGATAGCTCCTAAAATCGCTAATCCATTGCCCAATAATGGATCGGGGCGGGTTGGTGGCTCACCAGCATCACCACTCGCAGCAACAATTATCCCACCGATGAATGATACAAAAATGCCAGCTAAGACAAATTTACTGACGCGCTCGCCTAAAATCGGATAAGATAAGACAGCCACAAATAATGGATTCGTCGTCACTAACACAACACTTGCGATCACAGATGTATACTCTAATGAGCTAACCCAAGTTGCAAAGTGTGCCCCTAAAACAACCCCAGAGAGTAGAGCTAACCCAATATCTTGTTGAGTGAGTTTTGCGATCTCATGTCGATACTGATTGAATACGATGGGAGTTAATACTATAGTAGCTACTAAAACCCGTCCAGCAGAAATTGTTAGTGAGCCAATATCTTCTTCTTGTGCCAAGCGCGTAAAAATTGCCCCGGTTGAAACCGTAAAAATACCAACAAACATGACAAAATAAGGGCTTTTAAAGAAGTTCACGTAAAATCTCCGTTAATATTTCGGTGATATGGTTGGGCGATTAGTCCGAAACCGCTAAACTCTTAGGTAGGAAGAATAGTGTACACCACATTCTAACCATTCGACACATAAATGACGCTAAGGAGACTTTACCCAATGGCTTATCAATTACCAGACTTGCCCTACGCAAAAGATGCCCTCGAACCTCACATTGACGCAAAAACTATGGAAATTCATCATGGCAAGCACCATGCAGGCTATACCAGCAAATTAAATGCCGCCCTAGAAGGTACCGAATTCATTGATAAACCCATCGAAGATGTATTGGCGAACATCAACGATATTCCCGAAGGTAAACGCCAAGCTGTTATCAATAATGGTGGTGGGTATGCAAACCATAGCTTGTTCTGGCAAGTTATGAGCCCCAATCCTGGTGAAATAAGCGCTGAACTCAGCGCTGCGATTGATGCAAAATTTGGCAGCTTCGATGCTTTCAAAGATGCTTTTTCCACGGCTGCTAAAACCCGTTTTGGCTCTGGTTGGGCATGGTTAGTGGTTAGCGGTGGCGAAATTGATGTTTATAGCACAGCTAACCAAGACAGCCCCTATATGGAAGGTAAAACCCCTATTCTAGGGTTGGATGTTTGGGAACATGCTTATTACCTTAACTACCAAAACCGTCGTCCCGATTATGTTGAAGCCTTCTTCAATGTTGTAGACTGGGCAAAAGTTAGCGAATTATTCGCTGCTGCTAAGTAGTTCTATTTTAGGCTAAAACCTTGTTCAGTTGAATTTGCTATCAATAGGCGTCAAGAGACGCCTATTGTATTTTAGGCGCTTCGCGTTAAGATAGCCTGCTGACCATCATTCGTCCTGTGCTGAGGAGCGCCCTACATGAAAACCCCAATTGTTGATTTGTTGAATGAAACTGTGCCTCATTTAATCGCATGGTGTACCCCCTCAATTTTACGAACCCAGCGCCAAGTTGTTGATATTTATACGAGTGGTATGAGTATTTCTTATGAAGAAAAAGGGAATCCTGAAGAACCACCTTGGCGAGCCAGCTCTGGAATTTTTGGGGAAGCGTATCAGCTAGCAGCACAGGCGTATTGGGGAGAGCAATATCAATCTGATACACATCATTGTGTGTTTTCTGTGAATGGTTCCACGGGTAGCAATTTTATGATCATGAAAGCCTTAAAATTGCATCTGCGTGACAAACTGCATATCTTGGCGCAACGGAATGTACATAAGTCAATTATTGATGCCAGTGATGATTACCAAGTTAAACTATCTTTTTTAAAACCTAATTATCATCCTGACTATCAAGTTTTTATTCCAAATAGGATTGATGATTTTGTGCAACAGGTTCAAGCGGATTCCAGCATCAACGTTGTCATGCTTTCAAACCCAACCTATGATGGCTTTTCTATTGATTTGCCAAAATTAATTTCAGCATTACGCGCTATTCGCCCAAACCTGATTATCTATATTGATGAAGCATGGGGCAGTAACTTTTACTTTGATCCAGCAACGCAACCCACACCCGCGTGCCATAGTGGGGCAGATATTGTGGTGTTGAGCACGCATAAACAGGGCGGAGCATTACAACAAACAGGGTTAATCTTGTGGCGAGATGCCCCCTATATGCTGAGTAAAGATACAATGTTCTATGCGTATCGCTCGTTGCTGACGACGAGCCCCTCATGGCACTTGTTAGCGTCAATTGACGCTAGCCGCGCCTATATGCAGCAACATGGTGAGTATGCCCTTCGCCATGTGGTTGATATTGCCGAGCATTTACGCACGGGTTTAAAAGATTTGTTACATTGTGTAACGCCCGAAGATTTACACAATATTGGTTCGGTGGATGTGGCAAAATTTGACCAAACTAAATTATTATTTGACACCTATCGCGCAGGGGTTTCGGGTAAAGTGTTGGCAAGCCTATTAGAACAGCATCACATTATTCCTGAAAAGAGTGAACATCATACCTTATTGTTATTGGTTCCTTTCCAACGCACGATTTATGATGCGGATGAAACAGTTCGTGCTATACGTTATTACATTGAGGCTTCATCAACCCAAATGTTGGATATGTTGGCGATGCCAAATGTATTCAAGAAAATAAAGGAACCTGCTGAAGTAGGGGGTACCGAACTTGTATCTTTGGATGATGGTGTTGGGCGGATATGTGCGGAAAACATCACACCCTACCCACCGGGGATCCCCTTGATTATCAAGGGGGAGCAAGTGCTGCCAGAACAGATTGAGTATATTCAACATCTCAATCGAATTGGTAGCACTGTGTTGATGTATGACAGCGACAATCAATATATCTTAGTTGAATGTCAGTAAAGAACGGTTTTTAGGGTCTCGTTATATTACAGATTTGCCGACTTGCATCTTGTCGAATTTGTAATCGATTTTGTTCTGATACAGTTAATTCTCTTACATAGCGGTTTTCACAAACCCACTCAATGAGTTCTGCAAGGGTATCTAATCGCCAAATTCGTACCGTATTATCCCATGAGCCAGAAACAATATAATTGTTGTTGTTATGCTGAGAAAATGCCGCATTGGTAATCCAATCTACATGATCTTGCATATATCGAATTTCGACACCAGTTTTGCTATTCCAAATGCGGAGACTACCATCTTCGCCACCAGTTAATACTAAATCATCATTTGTGTTAAATCTTACAACACGGACTGCATTATTGTGTCCTTCAAGCGATACTAAAAACTCGTTGGTGTTAAGATCCCAGAGTATTGCTTTTTCATCACGAGAACCTGAAACCATCTTGGCTCCATTCAGGCTAATATCTAAACTATAAATGGTGTCAGTATGTCCTGTATAGCTATAGATATTTTGCCCTGTTTCAATATCCCAGGATAGAATGCTATTGTCACTGTCACTGGTGAAAATTTCTCTGCCATTGGGGTGTAATGCTACGGCATATACTTCATCCCCAACATCTTCAAAAACACGAAGTGCATCACCTGTTTCTAAATCCCAAATGACGACATTGCCATCGGCTCCTCCTGTAGCGGCTATCATGTGGTCGTTATTAATGTCTAACGAATAAATTGGTGCGGTGTGTATAACTTCAAATTCTTGTACCGTACGTTCAGTTATTAGATCAAAGATCAAAACAGTCCCATTTTCTAGTGCAAGGACAACTTGTTCACCGCCGGGCAAGAATCTTCCATGCCAAACATTGTCCTCAAAAGGAATGTCTTGTAATAATTCTGAGGTTTCAACATGTGAAATTTCAAATCCATTATTGTCCCTGATGGACAATATCAGTTCATCATATACATCGACATCAAGAATCGCGGTTTCATAGTCATCTATGATAGCAATCAGTTGACTATCAAATATGTCCCATACCCGCATGGTTTCATCTGACGATGCTGAAATGATGAACTCCCCAAAGCTATCAATAACAACATCATTAATCGCATCATCATGCCCACGGAATTGGTGTAATAATTTGCCGGTTTCCAAGAGCCATACCACAACGCTATTATCTTCTGAACCAGATATAAGATAAATACTATTGGGATCAAATACGATGGTGTTGACACGTGCATCATGTCCCGTTAAGCGTTGAATAATTTGTGTGCTGCGTAAATCCCATAAATTAATGACGGAATCTTGAGATACGGATGCAACGGTATTTCCATCTGGGCTGAGCGCGATGCTAGTCACAGCGCCAATATGATCATTAAATACTTGGCTGACGCTATTCTGTTCAACAAGCCAGATAGCAATATCACCACTCTGATGCCCCGACAGAAAAAATTCTCCTGTGGGCGATACGCTAAGAGTTGTTATTGCATCACCACTATTGTGGGTGAATATCTCAACAGATGTTTCATCATCGAAGTTCCATAAAATGATTTGCCCATTAGCATTCCCTGCAAAAAACTGCTCTCCATTGGGGTGTAGTGCTAGGGCTTGAACAGGAGTATCACTTGTTGCGTATTGTTGGACAATATCGCCGCTGGCGATGTCCCATAAGATGATGCTTCCATTAGCAGCAGATGACAAAATCTGGGTTTCATTAGGTAGAATTATCACATCTGTGATGGCATCATCATGCCCTTCAAATCGTTGCCCGGCAGGGGTAACCTCATCATATTCCCAATACCAATATCTTACGAGGCCATCCATACCGCCAGAGACAACATATCCGCCAATGGTAGGGGGGATGTCATCAAATGGATCATCATCTTCTAATGTCTTTAGGTCAAGTGCTGTCACACCATTACGATGAGACCCAAAACGTGCGCGGGTGCCAGGTGAATATGCTGCTTCAGCAAGAACACTTTCAGCCTCATTACTACGCTCAGGGCTACCTTGGCTAGCTAAAATGGATAATGTGATGGCAAGGTCATTATCGCTTTCATTGACAGCAATCAGAGCATTGGCGATGAGTGCAAGGCTACGGGCTTCTGCTGCATTCCGTACCGCATTTGCTTCTGCCGTAGCTAAGTTATTGAGTTGTTCTTCTAATTGCTGGTTAGCTTCGCGCTCATTTTCGTTGGCCGCTTGTACCCTTAAGAGCTGAACGACGGCAAAGACTGCTAACGCGATTAAAGCAACTGTGTAACCGATTGTGAATAGTTGAATCCGTTTTCTGACGGCGTCGGCACGTTGGCTAGCTTGGATGAATTGCAATTGGAGTGGATTCAAGTCTGGAACATGGGTGATGGTTCTATCTTGTTCCATCCATGCTAGTGCGGTTTGTAGATCTTCTCCGCGCAAGAGTCCTGCTGTTGAACGATTGCTGCTGTCCCACTCTTTAGCTTCACCTAATAGGTAGGTGTGATAGCGCACATCTTCAATATTCGTATTGAGGGCAATCAATAAGGTTTGAACAGCCGCATTGAAATCATCTTCTTCACGAAAAAAAATCCAATTATGGGGCCCTAGCCAACCCATCATCCGTTGTGGCTCGGTCTCAATACCTAACTTTTCATAGGCTTGATCTAAGGCGTTGGCTCCTTTTCTTTCACCCGAAATACGGACTTCCATATGTAGGATAGGCACAAGGCGTTTATGTTGATCAACAGCATATTGGAGTTCTTCGTAGCATACCTTAGAGTGAATAGAATCTGGACTAATGACAAATATAAACGTATTTGCTTCATCAATTCCATTGCGAATTTCTTCCATCCAATCCACTGATGGAGGAATATCTTCCCAGTCGACCCAAGGGTCAAGTCCATGCTCACGCAATGCATCATTTAATTTTTTTACAAAGTCTTTGTTTCGCCGTGAATATGAGATGAAAATATCATTTGCCATGCCACATCCTTATTTATATAGGTAAGTATGCGAATTCCACCATTAGTATGCCAATTATCGGCGAGTCATTCGTGAAACGCAAATTCTTATGAAGTTGATTAGATAATTGTGATGATATGGGAGGAGGTCAGTTGAGGGAGACGCTGCTATTCGGTAGCGTAACGTCTCCAATTTGTGTATTAATGTTGTTATCCAGCTAAAGCGGTTAGAATAAGCCCCACTCAGCAGCAGCCCCATCTTCCATCATCGTTGGATCCCAAGTTTCAGTCCCCATTTCGATAGTGGTGGGGAGATTACTTGTTTCTTGTGCAGTGCGGCGCATTTGCTCCATTAATTGTGGGGCATACGGGCAAAAGGGGGTTGTCATGATCACAGTCAGATGGAGTTTGTCGCTTTGGAAGTCCAGATAGCGGACTAACCCTAAAGTTACAACATCCATCCCAATTTCAGGGTCGACTACGGTACGCAAGGCGCTCATCACCTTGTCTTCCATATCTGCTACCGAAAATGGTAGTTTCGTTACTCCACTGTTTTCTGGCGTGTTATTTTCTTCACTCATATGATCTTCTCGCTAACGGCTACAAATTTCTATGATAATCGTACCATGTCAAGCCTCAATTGCCAATAAAAAAGATTAATGTCTTTTTTATTGACGCTCCATACCCAACCTGCTAAGATTACCCAAATACAGTTCACAAAAAGGTATCACAGTTACATTGTAGCCCAATAACACACGAGGAGTTTTGCACGCATGAGTGCTGTTTTAGAAATTCGTAACTTACACGTCGAAATTGATGGGTCTCCCATCCTTCAAGGCGTCAATTTAATCATGAAACAAGGCGAAACCCATGCCTTGATGGGGCCGAATGGGTCTGGCAAAAGTACGCTTGCATATGCCTTAACAGGTCACCCTGCATATGAAATTACTGCGGGTGAAGCGATTCTTGATGGGGTTAATGTACTCGAGCTTGACCCAGATGAGCGTAGTCGTATGGGATTGTTCCTTGCGTTTCAATATCCAGTAGCCGTCCCCGGTGTAACGGTGGCAAACTTCTTGCGCCAAGCGATTAATTCCCGCATGAAAGCTGATGACCCCAACAGTGATGGGATTACTATTCCCGCCTTCACACGGTTGCTCCGCGAGAAAATGACCCAACTAGATGTCGATCACAAATTCGCTGGTCGTTACATTAATGATGGCTTTTCTGGTGGTGAAAAGAAACGTAACGAAATTTTGCAACTCGCTGTTTTAGAGCCACGTTTTGCTATCCTTGATGAAACTGATTCAGGCTTAGATATTGATGCGCTTAAAATTGTTGCAGATGGTGTCAACAAGCTCAAAAGTGAGCAATTAGGAACCTTAATTATCACTCACTACAAACGGATGTTGGATTATTTGCAACCTCAATTTGTTCACTTGATGATGGATGGTCGTATTGTTGAAAGTGGTGGGCCTGAATTAGCCCAATCAATTGAAGACAATGGTTACAAACCCTTCTTTGAAAAATACGGTCTCGAAGTTACCGAAGAATAACGTCAACCATTAACGCACAAAGGAGCGTCACATGACCGACCAAATTATGCCTCAATCAAATAAGGAACTAACCGATGACGAAGCCGCATTGCGTGATTTGCGGACTCAAGATAGTTACCTTGAAAAGTATGGGTTTCACTTTTCGGATGAAAACTACACGTTCAAGTCTCGTCCGGGGCTTGATGCGGAATTAGTAGCCGAAATTAGTCATCTTAAAGGTGAACCGGAATGGATGACTGAGCTACGACTTGAGGCTTATGAGCACTTTATGGAACGCCCCATGCCCAATTGGGGTGGTGATATGTCTGGTATCCATTTTGACGAAATTTATTATTACGTCAAAGCGACTGATCGTGAAAATGTTGCCAATTGGGATGAAGTACCTGATGACATCAAAGAAACCTTTGACCGATTAGGGATTCCTGAAGCAGAGCAAAAATTCTTAGCGGGTGCTGGGGCACAATATGAATCCGAAGTGGTTTACCACAAGGTTAAAAAAGAACTCGAAGATTTAGGTGTCATTTTCCTCAGTATGGATGAGGGGTTACGTCAACATCCAGATTTGGTGAAGGAATATTTTGGTAGCATTATTCCTTTTAATGACAATAAATTCTCTGCGCTGAATACGGCTGTTTGGTCCGGTGGTAGCTTCATCTACATTCCCAAAGGTGTTAATGTCGATATGCCATTGCAAGCCTACTTCCGTATTAATACAGAAGCGATGGGGCAGTTTGAACGTACCTTGATTATTGTTGATGAAGGCGCGAGCGTTCACTATGTTGAAGGTTGCACAGCCCCAATTTACAGTAAAGATAGCCTCCATAGTGCGGTTGTAGAAATCATCGTTAAAGAAGGTGGCCGTTGTCGTTATACGACTATCCAAAATTGGTCGAATAACGTCTTTAACTTGGTGACTAAACGTGCTGTAGCTCACAAAAACGCTACTATGGAATGGGTTGATGCCAATATTGGTAGTCAATTGACCATGAAGTACCCTGCTGTGCATATGCTGGAAGAAGGCGCTCATGGCGAAATTCTAAGTATTGCATTTGCTGGTGAGGGGCAACATCAAGATGCTGGTGGTAAGGTGGTTCACCATGCACCGAATACCTCAAGCCGCATTATCAGCAAGTCTATTTCCAAAGATGGTGGGCGTAGTAGCTATCGTGGGTTGCTTCGTATTGATGAAGGCGCAAAAGGCTCTCGTAGTAATGTTGTATGTGATGCCTTGTTGCTTGATCCGGCGAGCCGTTCTGATACCTACCCATATATTGAAATCGACGAACAAGATGTTACCGTTGGTCACGAAGCAAGCGTTAGTAAAATTGGCGAAGAGCAACTCTTTTACCTCCAATCCCGTGGATTGGCAGAGGAAGCCGCTAATGCATTGATTGTGAATGGATTCATTGAACCATTGGCAAAAGAACTCCCCATGGAATACAGTATTGAACTTCGCAAATTAATCGAAATTCAATTAGAAGGATCGATTGGTTAGGGCTTCGCTAGCGACCATACATCATGAAAAATATAACGGGCGGTGGAATAGCCGCCCTTATAGCGATAGTTGTAAATCCAAGTATTCGGAATCGCTATAATCATTAATCCATTGCCGACAACATCACACCACATCATTTCGACAAGGAGATTAAATCTGTGGCAGTAACACGTAAAAAGAAAGATAAGGCTTTTGCACCGCCCAAAATTGTATGGGGTGATGTAGAAGCAATTATGAATGAACACGATGAACCCGCATGGTTGCGCGAGTTTCGTGCCAAAGCATGGGAAACTTATGAATCATTGCCGATGCCTACTACCAAAGATGAACCCTGGCGCCGTACTGATTACCGCCATATCAATTGGGAAACCGCTGGTACTATAGCAAAACCCAATGGCGCAAATTTTGAATCGATTCCCGCCGAAAATCGCGCACCATTGATTGGTGAAGAACAAGGTGGGTTGATCGCATGGGTAGACGGCGAACTGGTTCATGAACAGTTGGATGCTTCTCTTATAGAACAAGGCGTTAAGCTCATGGATCTTCGTCAAGCTGCCGTTGAATATGAAGATCTAGTCCGTAAACATCTATTTACAAAAGCTGTGTTGGTGGATGAAGGCAAATTTGCTGCCTTAAACGCTGCTGCATGGACACATGGTGTTTTTATCTATATTCCTAAGAATGTGCGGGTTGAGCTCCCCTTACATAGTATTTTCTATAATACCCAAATTGGCGCATCAGTAGGCCATGTGTTGATTGTTGCTGAGGAAGGCGCAGAAGCAACCGTGCTTCAAGAATACCTTTCGCCAGATGCTGAAGCGCATACAAGTTATATTGGTGCAACTGAACTATTGATTGGCAAAGGCGCCAATGTAAAATATGTGAGCTTGCAAAACTGGGGGAATTCAACCTATGAATTTAGCCACCAACGTGCTCGTGTAGACCGTGATGCTCAATTAGATTGGGTGGTTGGCAACATGGGTAGTAAGCTCACTAAAGCCTTCCTTGAAATCATGATTGACGGGCAAGGGGCTTGGAGCCGAATGAGCGGGATGTATTTTGGTGATGGTAACCAACATATTGATCAAGATACTCTCCAAACCCACAATGCATCCAACACCACCTCAGACTTACTCTTTAAAGGCGCGTTGACCGAAAATGCCTACAGTGTTTGGCAAGGGATGATTAAAGTGGTTGAGGGTGCTCAACAATCTGACGGGTTCCAAGCAAACCGTAACTTATTAATGGTTGATACGGCTCGCGCCGATAGTATCCCTGGCTTAGAAATCGAAGCAGATGATGTGCGTTGTACTCACGCTGCTACTGTTGGTAAACTGGATGAAGAGCCCGTTTTCTACCTGCAAACCCGTGGGGTGCCCCGTTTAGAGGCTGAACGCTTGATTATGAACGGATACTTCTGGGATGTTTTAGAACGGATTCCATTTGAAGAAGTACAACAACGCCTTTTGCGTGATGTTGATACCAAATTGCTTAAAGGACGCATTAGCTAGATTTGGTATATCTTACCGTAGCCATTCTTGCCTAAACCCTTTAGACTGTGGGGGGTGAGAATGGCTATTTCCATTTCACTATATGTAACAATCTAAATCTAATATAGAGGGAGAACTATAATACGATGTCGATTGAAGAACGTGGCTATGTCCACTCCGAAGTTTTGGTTTCTACTGATTGGGTTGCCGAAAATTTGAATACACCAAATATCCGCCTTGTTGAAAGCAATGAAGACATTTTGTTGTATACACAAGGGCATATTCCTGGTGCAATCCAAATTGATTGGACAACCGATTTGAACGACCAAGTTAAACGTGACTACATTGGTAAAGCAGAATTTGAAGCAATGTGTGAATCCAATGGAATCAGCAATGATACGACTGTGGTGTTTTATGGGGATAAAAACAACTGGTGGTCTTGCTATGCGTTTTGGGTGTTCAAATTGTTTGGGCATGAAGATTGCCGCATTATGGATGGCGGCAGTATGAAATGGGCCAATGAAGGGCGAGAAACCACCCGCGAAGTTCCTACCTATCCAAAAGGGTCTTATAAGGCTAAAGAACGTGCTGATTATAAAATCCGTGCATTCCGCGACCAAGTTTTAGCACATATCCAAAATAGTGGTGCATTGATTGACGTTCGCAGCCCCGGTGAATTTTCCGGTGAGTTGCTGCATATGCCCAATTACCCACAAGAAGGAACCCTTCGCGGCGGACACATCCCCGGTGCCAAAAATGTGCCGTGGAGCAAAGCTGCTGAAGAAGATGGCTCTTTTAAGGATGCCGCAGCTTTACGCACTATCTATGAAGAAGCGAATGGGCTAAGCTCAGATAAAAGCGTGGTTGCCTATTGCCGTATCGGTGAACGGAGTTCACACACATGGTTTGTGTTGACCTACTTATTAGGGTATCCCAATGTTCGTAACTATGATGGCAGTTGGACTGAGTGGGGCAATAGCGTGGGCGTTCCCATTGAAAAGTCTGTTTAGAAACGTTTTGGATGTGTAGGTAATTCACACACAACTAAATCTTACACAACAAGGGGGAAACCCCTTGTTGTTGTTTATACTGAAAAAGAGAATGAAGATGCCAAAAGTAATCGCGTTAGAAGGTGGCTATAATTTCCGTGATTTAGGCGGATATGCAACCAAAGATGGTAAACATACAAAATATGGTATTTTATATCGCTCTGGGGCATTGCATAAGCTTACAAATAATGATCATGACACCCTCATAAACTTAAGTATTCAGTGTATTTTTGATCTGCGTGAAGCGACTGAACATGACCAAGAAGGATTGAATGTATTGCCTGAACATGTGGAATTGATCTATATGCCAACCACACTAGGGCGAGATGCGATGACACAAGAGTTGCAAACTGATGCACTAGGGTTTCGGATGAAAACGTATTACAAATCCAGTTTAGCTCCGCGGATGACATATCATGCAGATTTATTCAAACAAATTTTGCAGCATATTGAATCTGCCCCTGTTGTGTTTCATTGCTCTGCCGGTAAAGACCGTACAGGGATTGTTGCGGCATTAATCCTACGGGTGGTTGGTGTCGCTGATGAAGATATTATTGCTGATTATGCCGAAACAACTGAACATCTAGCTGATTATGCTAAACACCAAGGCGATCGCTTTCGCGGGTATGGGTTACCGGAAAGCGCTGTACAAGAATTGCTTGGCTCTGCTCCCGAAACGATGCAAGACTTTCTTACCTTTTTAGATTCAGAGTTTGGTTCCGCAGAAGCCTACTTAATGCAAGGTGGGGTGACTGCTGCGGAATTAGACCGATTTCGACAGTTGTTTATTGCGTGATTAGCTTCTTAAACCACGTGCTACCAGTTGATTGTTGAAGTTTTGGTGGTCGCTTTCACTTTGAAATACCCGATAGGGTAATAAATAGAATGTGCTCGTTGAAGTAAACAGCAAGTAGGTATTGAACATGGTGATCACTTTGACAATATTGTTAAGTGGGTAGCGTTCTACTGTGCCATCAGCGGCATTCATAGTGATAAATTCAGCATCAATATCAAAATAGTGATTACGGAATAATGCTGCATTGCGTGCTGAATAGGCTTGTAATGCAAACGATGCCACAAACCAAAGTGGCATTGCTAGCCACCATAAAAATAGCAACATAACGATGATCAAATCAGTGCCTAAGATCGCTGCTAAAATTAGCACAGGTAGCAAGGCAAAATAGACAATTGCCCAGTTACGTGCCAAAAGTAACATTGAAAATTGAATATAGTTGCCTTGTGTAATGGCAAATTCATGTGTTCGGATCATATTGCAAGCATCTCATTAACTTTTTCTTGGCAGCATTATAGCCTGAACCTAATGATAAAAAAACCAATAGTGTGCCAAAATGCCGTACAATAGACTATATGTCGACTCCACTATTTCTTGCTATAGCCATTTTAGCCCTTACGCCGCCCACAACCGCAGCAGCAATTATTGTATTTGATAATCGTCCACCACGTTTGCGCTGTACAGCTGCATTGGGGATTTGTGTTTTGTTGTTTAGTTTTGCGTTTAGTTGCCTTGGGGTTGCCTCTGCATTGTTGGATGGCCGCCAACCATTTTTTCCCTATTTAGTTATTACAGGGTTACCAACAGCGGTGGTGATCAAATTAATGATTGTACAATTTGATACTCATGAAAAAACAAATATCCCAAATGCGCCTTGGGATATTTTGGGATAAATTGGGTTATATAACCATTATGTGCTCATACACGGGAGTGTATCCATTTCTAGGATACTAAAGGTGTTATTTTGATAAATTGTATCCCCATCTATTGCCCACTCGTTTAACACAACCGCAAAATCCATATCATATGTAGCATTGATAAGGCATAGATTGTTTTGGGTGAGGGCATCAAAAGAAAAGTTTTCCTCATTAAACCCAAGATATTCCATTCTTGTGATCCACTCCACTGCTAAATCGCTATTGAAAATTAGCAATGTGCCATCTTTCCAGTCACTGAAGCTAGTACGCTGAGCATGCACGCGAAAGCCATCAAATGTCGGGGGCGTAACAAAACTGGCATCTTTGTGTGTATTTTTGTTGACCCATTCCAAGGTTGCTTGCCAATCAATTGTAGATGTTGTTTGGTGGCTAGGCACCCAAGTGCTAATGAAAATAGGCAATGTAAACATGAGAATAGCAAATACATATAAGCTCAAAAGACGGCGGCTGGCATCTAACATCCCTAAGTGCATCATTCGCCAAAGAATCAAAATCATAACCGTTACCAAAAGCGCTAGCGAGGATGCTTCGGTTAGGCTGACACCATCAGTATCAGGATGAAAATCAACATAGGCTTCATAAGGTACGGGTTGTGGTAAGGGGAAAAACTCAAATGCAATGCGTGGGGCAGCCAGCATGATGACCATTAACCACGCCAAATTGACTTGTGTTTTGTTTCCTGCTAGCCATACACATAATAGATTCGCAAAATAAAGCTTGGCAAAAAAGACCAATACCCAAGAGCTACGAACCAGTTGCAATTGCATGGCTAGCTTGACGGGGATAATTTCTGTAAAAATGGTTCCGATACTAACCAATAAGATAATCGCCCCTGACATCCATTTTATTTTTTGGTTAGTGTGCTGTGGAGCAAAACGGGCTGAATAGATCCAGAAGGCAACCATTACCCCAAACAAGACCCATAAAATCAGATTCACGGAGAAGGGGAATATAGCGTACCATAAGCGAGTGCGCATAATTTCAACAAATAGATCTGTGGAAATCTCACCAGAACTTTCTAAACTACTAGTCAATTTCCAAATGACCGCAGGGAGGGCACTGAATCCCAGAATAATAGGGATTTGGATAATATGCCATGTCCATGTTTTACGTTCATCGAGTAGCAAAAATCCCCATACCATTGCAAAAGATAAGGCTGTCATGGCATTGATGTTTGCCGAAAGTCCGATAAATAATGCTGCCAAAGCATAGTGTTTACGGAGCGCAAAGGCTAACCCCATCAGTTGCATTCCAACGGCAAAGGTTGTGTGTGTAGGGAAGGGCGACAGCAAAAAGTCGCCGCCAAGATTAGGCAACCATGCCGTCCATAGCAAAATAGCGACCATCCCAACATGCCGCTGTTCAAAGAGATGTTCAGCGATGAAGTAAACACCTGTAACGGTCATCCCGATTGAAAGAACATAAATGCTGAGCATCATCAGATCAAGTGGAATATAGCGCGAGAGGATGCCTAGTGTTGGGTATAAGAGTGTGACATAGGTTTCACGTGCGCCGAGCAAAATATCATCAGGATACAGATCTTGGTCAGCATAAGAATATAAAATGGGTAATTGTACTGATTGGTCACGAAATTGGTTGACTTGGGCGTGTTCAAATCCTTCTTGGATGCCAAACCCAACTAACAGGGTGCAGAGCCCTAAAAACAGCAATTGCCAACGCCATGTGATAAGTCTTTTACCCCAATAGCTATGAATAATACGAGATGAAAGGCTCGGTTTATTGACTGCTTTTTGCATAGGTTCCTTCAGTTTATCTCAGTTTTGATGAATGCAATAACGGGTTTTATCAACCTGATAACAGGCGAGCAACACCATCAATCCAATAACGCCGAACATTGTGCCCGCTTTGATCTCATGAGCAAGGTATGGTTGAATTTGCCCTGCAAAGCTATAAAAGAGAATAGCTAACCCAATATTGTGAATAACTTTCCCTGTTATCAACCAGTGCCAAATACGATGTAAGCCGTAGCGTATCATTCCCAATGGAATGACAACAGATTCATCAGGTAAGGGTAGAGAAAGAAATACTAAAATATAAATGGGCACCCAGCGTGGATGAGCACTGATTTTAGCGTGCATTGCGTTAAACCACTTGTTTTTGGTTAAGCGATTATTACTATTCCGTGCCAAAATCTGATCAATAAAGCTATACGTTAATAGTTTGCCTGTGCCTGCGCCTAATCCAGAAAACACCCCTAACATCAACATCATGTGGAATGATGTATCATTTAACGCTGCGGACAGTAAGGGAAGTGTATAAGGGATTTGGACAACGACCGCTGTGTTACCAACCATTGCAATCAAATAGATAATGAAAAAACCACTAACTCCCCCTAGTTGACTTAGATCAATAAAGACTGACTGCCAACCGTGAAATATTTGGAAAGCATTTAACAACAATAACATCATAACCAAGAGTGCCACCAAAACACCATATTTAAATTCTAATGCGTATCGTTGAGGCTGTTGAAACGGGATTTGCACGGGGTTAACCTTTGTATTGTATGTTTCAATCCGTGGTTAGTGTGGCAGATGAAAAACAACATAGCATTAAGTTGAGTTTAAAAGTTTTTGTCTCACGTAAAATCTTCACAATGTTTTTTTTGGTCTATACTTAAAGTTGTTTAAAATACGCTAAGCTATTTTAGGAGTACCATATGAGTCAAGCACAACAATTTTTGGATCAAATCAAGCAAGATGTTAGTTTTTTCTATAAAGTTCAAACTTTAGGGCGAGATGTAGAGGCTATCGTATCATTTGCAGCGGAGCAAGGATTTACCTTCACTACCGAAGAGTTTATGGAAGCAGTTCGGGTCACACGTTCTACTCGTGAAATGTCTTTAAGCGCTTCTGAATTAGCTGCACTAGAAAATGAAGCGTCTGATGCTCCTACTCAAGAAGCTGTTGATAAACATCAATGGCTCGATGAATTTGAGGATTAATTACCATATTAGTTTCGTGAAAAACCAATACCCCTGTGAAGGGGTATTGGCCAATCAATAGCAATATGTGATTTGTTAGCAAGAGTAATTAGCTTTCGCTAATGTCTTGGAATAAGGCAAAACGATTTTCATCTAAGTCCCGCCAGAATAACATGCGCCCGATTTGAGGAATGTCAATAACATCACCTTCAACTGTGCCACCTGCGTTTGTGATTGCGGTTTGGTCAGCTTCTACATCCTCACTGGCAATGAATATTACCGTATCATTAGCGCTATACAGTTGGTTATCAATTTTGGAGAAACCACCACCAATTTCACCAGCCATAAATGAGTGATAGTCATATGGTGCTTCCATATAGCTATGTTTCCAATCAAATAGATCTTGATAGAATTTAGCGGATTGTTCTGGATCATTAGCAGCAAGCTCAGTCCAAACAATTGGTCGGCCAGCTTTGGGTGTTTCTGGGGCTACAAGGTGTAATAACCCAATGACATTACCAGCAGGGTCAACGAATTGACCAATTGAGGACTCTCCATTTGGTAACATGTACTTTTGCATGACGATTTTAGCGCCGTTGGCTTCTGCTTTGGCGAGGTCAGCTTCTACATCATCGCTGGCAATATAGAAGGTTGTGGTTTTGGGCGGATGATTACCACCAGAATCTAAGCCGATAGCAATATTACCAGTCTGTAATCCAGAATAGTTACTGGCGTCATCGTCATATAGATGTTGCCAGCCAAACAAATTGCTAAAGAATTCCCCGCTCTTTTTGCGATCTGCGGTATGAAAATCAACATGAATAATTGAGTGCATCGTACCTTTTCCTTTTTTTGTTAGCCTTAAACAAATGTTTTGTATTTATGTTCTGATTATAGATAACTTGTTCTGTTTAGTCAATGAAGGTAAAGAAAATTTAACATTAGGAGAAATAAAAATACCCAAGTAAATAATCACTTGGGTGTTTTTTGTTTTCCTGCAAAAAATCGTCAATCAATTACCGTGGGGTGCGCTCCAGTCTAAACCGTTCTGTTCCTGTGCCATCGATAATGCGGAAGGTTAGTGTGCCATCCTCTGAAATTGAGATTTGCCCAAAATTGAATAAATCGCCTGCAAATTCACCTTCTGCATATAAAACAGTGGGGTTAAAGGTTTGGTCAATGTCTACAGGTGGTAATACAATTGCCGACATCGGGCTAGCCCCAAGCTCTAAAAAGTTGGCCTCGCCATTCATATCAGGATCATATTCGATTGCAAATGGGTAGTGAGTATCCCCTGTCAAGAAAACAACATTCCCTATATCTTGGCTTTCCAAGTAAAACATCAAGCGCATCATTTCATTTTCATAGCCAGACCGATCACCTCCATTTGCCCAGCCATCGCGCCCTTCGACTTCAGGTTGTGGGAAGCCTGTGGGGAATCCGATAGGTACACTGGTGACAATAAACTTCCATGTCGCGGTTGAGTTGCTCAAGCTTTCTTGTAACCAAGCAAACTGTTCCTGACCTAACATAGATTTATGTTCGCCGGTTACAGGGCTTGGATCCCAATTGACTAAGGGATCACGGTAAGAACGAGTATCTAAGATGAAGAAATCAGCATGAGCGCCATAACTTACTTGGCGATAGAGTTGATAGGGATCATCTGGTGTGCCGTTGATTGCCCAATACTCAAAAAATGCTTGGCGGCCATCTTCCCATAGTTGCGGGTTGATTCGTAACAATTCTTGTCCGCCAAAGTTATCAATGATTTCATGATCATCCCATGTGATGTATACAGGTGTTTGGGCGAGAAAGTTCGCATAAATAGGATCTTCTAAATGATATTGATACCGTGCCCGAAATTCGGGAAGGGTGGTTGCGACGGTTTCAGCACCAGCGACATTGCGTCCTTCATCAACGGGGCAAGCAGCATCTACATAGACTCCATCACCAGTAATCATAAAAAAGTCAGGTAGTGGTTAAGTAGTAAGTGATAAAGCCATTCGTCGATTATGCTCAATGATAAACCAGCGAGTCACCAACTCATGATAAAAATCAGATTTGGAAAACGATAAGGTTTTTCGTGTATATCGCCCCAACCACTGCCGCAAAGTGCCATACCATCGCTCTTGATGAGCCGTGAGTCCGGTCTCTTTGCCCACTTGCTGGTGTGTTTCTTCAGGAAACACGGTGGCGTAAGCTTTCCAAAAATCGCTGTATGATGGACACGAACGGTAAGCGATTGGAATCTGATCCCATAACTGGTGACAAGTCTGTTCACTGCGGTCACCAATGACAAACGCCACAATTTGGCGGGTACGGCGGCATTGTGCTGTCCATAACCATCGTTTTTGGTCCCGTTTGGCCACAAATGACCATGCTTCATCGACTTCCAGAACATCATCCGCCCGTTTTGGCAATAAAGTTTGGGCAACGGTCGGGAGATGATTCACATAGTGTGTTAACCAACGGGTCACTGTTTGGCGACACACCCTAAAGATACGTTCCACACCGCGTAAACTCATTCGTTCGCGATAGGCGCTCAAGATTTGGGCTTTTTCTTCAACGGTGTGGCGGCATTGTGGTTTTAAAACGCGGTACGCATCACAGTCTTTACAATGATATTGCGCATTCCCGCATTTATTCGTACCATTGCGCACGATATTAATGCTGCCACACCGACTACAGTTATAGGTAACGGTTTCTTTTATCATGATAAGCAGCATTATATCTCTTTTCATCACTTACCTTTTAACCACTACCAAAAGTCAGGGGATTCCGCCAGCATCGTATCAAAAATTGCCCATCCCGTTTCTGGATTACGGCAATAGCCTTGTCCCCCTAAGCAGGAGCCAAATACAAAATCAATCCCTGTGGTGTCATCCGTTGATGGTGCTGTCTTAAATGCACCATTACGAGTTTCTTCACCGGCGTCATGACTAACAGTATAAGTGTAAGCTGTATTGGGCGTTAATCCATCAACAACGACTTCGCCCGTGAAATCTGTACTATTATTGACATCAACAGAAACGCTAAGAAGCACCTCTGTATGGTTGTCGCCCACAAAAACATCAAAGGTAATCGTGCCTGCTTCACTACCTCTTGCCCACAGCGTTGCGCTGTCTGCTGATACCTCACCTGTGAGTGGGCCATGTGATATCCCACTAGTGGTATCTTCTTGCGCGATAGTGTTAGCAGGTAGGATGCCTAATAAGCTAATTACTATCAGCCCTGCAATGATACTGAGATATTGTTTCATGATTGTGTGCCTCATAAGTGACCGATGCTTTGATGATACTATCCTTTAGATCATGAGGCATAATCAGACCCCTCAGGATTTTGCCATGTTATGCAATTTTTGGATTGTATTCCAATTGCGTGTTGTCGCTAACATACCAAATTGCTTTTCTAAAACAGCATTGGTGATCTTAGTTTTTCCATATCCGTCGGGACAATACATATAGATCACTTGCTCACCAAGGGTTAGCTGTTCTGTTTTGGGTGTTAGTGTTGAGAATATCGCTTCTGCCTGCTCTGGGAAAGGTTCTAAAAAGCAAGTGACGACTAATTTTTTGGGGTCATGTACTTCAGGATCAAATGGTGCATTCTGGTAGATACTTTGCCATGTTGTGATTGGGTGTAGGAGAATCCCAACTTCAAATCCGAATTGCTCTTTTATGGCGGTGTGGATGTGGTTGGTTAGGGTAACGGCATCTGCATCACTATCAAAAATAACATTGCCACTTTGGATATAGGTGGCAATATTGGTTAGCCCTAACGATTTATAGCAGGTTTTGAGATCCGCCATTTTGATTTTGCGATGCCCACCTACATTGATGCCCCGTAATAGATTAATGTAGGTTGTCATGTTTAATCACCCCATTCCAATTCCATTTCGCCAATGATGACGGTATCCCCAACGCTAACGCCCGCCTTATTGAGTGCTGCTGTGACACCAATGACTTCCAAAATTTTCTGAAAGCGTTGTACGGCTTCCTCTTCATACCAATAGGTTTTTTGTACAGCCCGTTCAATGCTTGTCCCTTTGACTCGAAAGACGCCATCTTCGACTTTTTCGACCTTAAATTGATTTGGATCTTCTTCAAGTTCGTACAGGGGCATTTCATCTTCGGTAAGCACTTCGGGGTTTTCTTTGGGTAGGTCATCAAGCATCGTAAAGATCTTGCCAATGAGATCACGGGTGTTTTGTTGGGTAACTGCGGAAATCCCCATTACTGGATACCCTTCTTTTTCAAAATGTTCAGCTAGGTCGTCATAAGCGGCTTGGGCATCTGGCATATCTAATTTATTGATGACGACCAATTGTGGACGTTCTGAGAGCCGTTCATCAAAGAGAGTTAACTCGGTATTGATCTGGGCAAAATCAAGTTTAGGGGTTTCGGATGCGCCATCAATAATATGAACGAGTAGGCGGGTGCGTTGGATATGGCGTAGAAAGTCGTGCCCTAGACCTGCGCCTTGGGCGGCACCTTCAATAAGGCCAGGAATGTCTGCAACGACCATGTCTTTATAATCAAATTGCACCATACCCAAATTCGGTACTAACGTCGTAAATGGGTAGTTGGCAATTTTGGGGTTTGCGTTGGAAATTACGGATAATAAAGTAGATTTGCCTGCATTTGGCATCCCCACTAAGCCAACATCTGCAAGTACCCGTAGCTCTAGCTTCAGCCATGTTTCATACCCCAGATCGCCTTTTTCAGCAATGTGTGGCGCTTGGTTACGGGAACTTTTCCAGTGGGTGTTCCCGCGTCCACCTTTACCGCCTTTAAAAACGATCATTGTTTGCTCTGGTTTGTTCAGGTCAGCGATAACTTGACCTGTTTCATCCTCGCGAATGATCGTGCCAACAGGTACTTCTATGGTAACGTTGTCGCCACTGCGCCCTGTTTTGTTACTACTGCCGCCACGCCCACCATGCCCTGCGCGATAGTGTACCTGTCCACTAAGCCGCCGTAAGGTGTTGAGTTTGCTATTGGTGACAAAAATAACATCGCCACCTTTTCCACCATCTCCACCGTTGGGGCCGCCACGTGGCTCAAATTTTTCACGTCGGAACGAGATCATGCCGTCGCCACCATCACCACTACGGACGAGTATCCGCGCTTCATCAATAAATTCTTGTGCCATAGTGCCTCATTTCTTGTATTTGTTACCATCTATTATAGCCGACTTGTGTGGTTATATCTGCCCTGCACAATAGAATTTTGCTGATTGAAAAAAAGAAAACTATTGGGCAAGCTGCCCAATAAACCCTTTGAAATTTCGGCAGGGCTTTCCTCTGAAGCATGTTATACTGTGGGGGCAATAAATAACCTATCAATCATTAGGAATGGTTTACATGGCGACAAAGCGTGCCAAAGAATCCAAAAAAAGTCCGTTGATTATTATCGCATCGAATCGGGGGCCATTTTCGTTTACAGCTAAAGAAGATGGTGAATTTGACTATAAACGTGGAGCCGGTGGGTTAGTAACCGCGTTAGCAAGTGTTGCGCAAGACCATGATGTGTTGTGGGTTGCCAATGCGTTAAGTGATGACGATCGCCAATGGGCGGAAAAAAATAAAAAAGCAACATTGGTTGATGACACCTTGTTAAAGTTGATTGTGCCAGATTTAGACTCTTACAATCAATTTTATAATGTTATCGCTAATCCCTTGTTGTGGTTTATTCAACATCAAATGTGGGATAGCACCCATAATCCAAGTATCACCCAAGAAACATGGGATGCGTGGGAAAATGGTTATGTAGCATTGAACCAACTATTTGCTGACGCGATTATTGAAAGTATTGATGATCCAAAACGTCCAGTGATCATTTTGCCACAAGATTACCACTTGTATTTGGTACCCAAAATGTTACGAGATGCATTAGGTGATCAGGTTCAGATCCAGCCATTTATTCATATTCCGTGGCCAGGGCCTGACGGGTGGATTATTTTGCCAAACCGTATCCGTACTGAAATGTTAGAAGGATTGTTGGCATCGGATCGCGTTGGTTTCCAGACCAAAAAAGATGCCTTTAACTTTGTACAAACGGCGCGATTTTATTTGGAAGAAAAAGCAAAATCACGGGGTAGTCGTAATTCACTTGATTATGACGGGCGTAAGGTTGGGGCGAATACTTATCCGATTTCAGTTGATGTAGAAAAGCTGAATACCCTGACTGAAACAACCGAAATTAGCTTGTTCAAAAATCAGATTTTGGCGCTCATCGGGGATCGAAAAATGATTCTCAGAGCGGATCGCATTGAGCCTAGTAAAAATATTTTACGGGGTTTAGAAGCTTATAAAACGATGTTGCAAAACCATCCTGAACATCATGGACGAGTCCAGTTTTTGATGTTGTTGGTGCCATCACGCTTGGACGTTGATGAGTATCATAGTTACTTGCAAGAAATCATGGCTGCATCAGGGTTAATTAATGCTGAATTCAGTGATGGTTTTTGGGAACCTGTCCGCACCATTGTAGGCGGGAATTACAACCGTGCAATTGCTGCTATGCAACTTTATGATGTATTACTGATTAATCCGATTGCTGATGGCATGAATCTGGTGGCGAAAGAGGGGGTACTGGTGAATCAACGTGATGGCCAATTGGTGCTGTCAGAAAATGCGGGCGCTGTGTTCGAGCTAGGTGAAGCGGCATTAACGGTATCGCCTTACGATGTACATGGTACGGCGCAAGCATTGCATGATGCGCTCACTTTACCACCAGAAGAACGCGCAACCCGCGCCCAACGACTAAAAGAGATTGTCGAGAACGCGGATATTACCAAGTGGTTTCAAGATCAAATTCAGGATGCCTTGCGGGAAATGAATGTTGAAATTGCTTCTAAAAAAGCTTCAACATCTGAAACGTCTAAGGCAAAAAAATCTGCTGATTCCTGAACTTCTGGGGGTGTTTCTTCGGACTCTACCCCCAAGGCTAACGCATAACAGGTATTCTCTTGGCGAAGTTGTTGTGCCATTTTCATGGCATCTGCGTCGGTTGTGTCATCCCCTAAAAAGATGACAGCTTGCAAGTTAAAGTCTTGAATGAGTTGCTTCAATGCCGTACCTTTGTTGATGTCTAATGGGGGGCGCACCTCATACACTTTTTTGCCCATGTGAACTTTTAATCCATATTCATGGGCTAGGGTGTGTAAGGTTGGTAAAAAATCGTTGACAACGGCTGCCTCATCTTTTGCATTGCGATAGTGAATCGATAGGGTAGCCCCTTTGTCTTCTAATTCCATACCCGGCAAAAGAACAATGTGCTGCATGAATTTTTGCAAGGTGTCTTGATAGCGCGTGGTGTCTGGGTGTGGCTCAACTTTTCCGTTCTGCCCACGTTCTAATCCATGATTCCCAACATAAACAAGATCTGGAATGCCAACACGTTGTTGTAAATCCTGAACGCCACGACCGGATACAACTGCAACAAGGGCAACTTGTTCATTCAATTGGCGTAGTAATTCGAGGTTGCGGGGTGTTGGCCGTGCAGCATCTTTGTTTGCAACAATCGGGCTTAGGGTGCCATCCATATCGCTTATAATACCAATGCGGTTGGCGGCCATCAGATGATCAATGTGAGATGGTATAGCGGTTTTCCAGTGCAAGCGTGTTATCCTTAAACTACATATATAACCAGATATTAGGAGTGGTTGCTCCCATGAAACAAATCAAAACGGTGACTTTAAATCCATCATTGGATCGTACTATAACGGTTCATTACCTCAATTTAGGGTATCAAAACCGTTCAGTTGGTGATACGCATTTGTACCCTGCTGGACGCGCGATGAATATTGCTGAAGGGTTAGCCTCATTGGCAATTCCTGTTGAAGCCATCGTCATGCTGGGTGATTGCCCTAACTCTACTGCCTATGAATCATTGTTGCAAGCGCGTGACTTTTCGATTCATATTGCGCGGTTTTCCGGAACTATTCGTAGTAATTTATTTGTGATCGATACAGGCAATAACCATGAAACAATCATTAAAGAAACAGGTGGAACGGTTTCTGCTTCTGAAATGAATTTAGTTGATGACTTGGTGTTAAATGGTATTTCATCCCAAACGATTGTTGTATTGGCAGGGTCTTTGCCCGATGGAGCAGATGAAGATGCCGCAAGTCAATTGATCCGCCAAATCAAAGCGGTAGGTGGTCAGGTGTTTTTGCATACGGATAGTGAATTTTTAGCGCAAGCACTTTCTGCTGATCCTGACATTGTAGCGATCAACCAATTGCAAGCCGAAAGTTATTTTAACTTTCCGGTACGGGTCGAAAGCGATGTAATCTATTGTGCTGAACAGTTGCTGGCACAAGGGGCAAAGTTGGCATTGGTGGCGTTGGCAGATCATCAAGGCGTGATTGGTATGTCTGCTACTGAACGATTTAAGGTAGAGTATGATCCACCTGCCCGCAATGTTGAAGCCTTTAGTGGATCATTTTCTGCATTTATTGCGGGGTTTTTGTCTGCTATAGCTCAAGAACAACCACTTAAGGATGCGCTCATCACGGGGTGGTCATCTGCAAGTTATACCGCTGAACATGTTGGAAATGAATTTGGTAATCCCGATGGGATCGCCGAGTATAAAGCAGCCATGACGGTCGAAGATTTAACTGTTGTGGATGAGTAGATAGGGGGTAGTGTCCACTACGGTTTATTCAATTTCGACTTTAGTGACCTTGCCGATATTAAGCTCGTCTGCTTTTTCTAAAATTGTTGTTAACAAAAGTTTGGCGAACTTAAAAAAATCAATGAGCAAGGTCATTCGTTCTACATAAAAATCAACAAGCTCTTTGTCGGTGGCTTCCATGTTGTCTTTTGATGTTTTAAGCCGCTCAATATTTTCTTGCATCACAGCAATTGCAAGATCAATATCCTTTAGTTCACGCCCCCCTAGCATTTTTGAGAGAATTTTCCATAAATCATTTTCAGCTTCGTAGTACTTACGATTACTAGGGTTATCTTCACGTACCCAAATTTCTTTGACTGCCCCCATAAATTCAAGGGTACGGGTATTCATACTGACACTTGCTTTAGATTTATGTACGCGATCTTTAAGTTCATCTAAGCTCATGGGGCCTGGGTTCAGTAGTAAGGTGGCGTACAGTTCCCCAATGACACGGTTGTACCCAAAATAGTCTGCTAGTTGCCCTAGGCCTTGCATCATGCTGTCATGCACTTGCTGTAATTCAGGATGTAAAGAGTTGCTATTATCGCTATTCTGTTCTGGCATGTTTACTCCTTGTGTATGCAAAAACTTTAACATGCTACCCTTAAATATGACAACAACAGCACAGATCGGTTTTATGGCTAGTGCTCGGTGTCTCATAGCCATCAGTCCCAAATGTTAACCCTGTAGCTGTTGCTAGGTCAGTCAGCTTGCTAGCTAAGTTATCTCCTGGGCAAACAGTAACACTGTTAAAGTCTCGGTGCCCTGCAACATGGGTCAGTTGTAGTCTCAACTTTAACCATGTGGTCATCTCTCTTAATGCTATGATTTGTTCAGCATTGGGGCTTTCTTCCATATAATTGCCTAGCAAACAAATTCCAAGACTACCAGTGTTATAACCCCCGACATGCGTTCCCCGTGCTTCGATTATCCGCCCTTCATAAACGGTTCCTCCCTTACCAATAAAAAAATGGTAGGCTACATCTGCCCATTCCCGCTCATTCCGATGCAAATTTTGAATCTCAATGAGTGTAGCCAGATCTTCCCCTTCATCTATGACGGAATGATGAACGACTAAGGTTTTATAAATATCACGGATGTCAGGATCATACACGCGCCAACCTTCGATATTAGTCTCGCTAAAAAAGCCGTTTTCATTTTCTGCTTGATGGTTTGGCTCTAATGCCCCCCACTCGCTGCGTGGCACAATCGATGGGCGATCAATACTAATATTAACCGCTTGCCGATTGGCAGATGATGTTGGGTAAGTAGGGGGATGGATAGAGGATGTTTGGTCATTTAATAGCCATGCGGCAATTCCTAATCCGCCACAGGCACAGGCTGCTGTAACGCCGATTCCACCAAGACTCATAGCTAAGAACTCTCGCCTTGAGAAGTTTTTCATTGATTTTGTTCCCCTAGTTCTATTTACTGGAAAAAAATGTTAATTGATGATGATATAACTGATTGACTTGTTCTAAAACAATATCATGAAATACTTGATTTTCGGGATCAGTCGCTAAGGGCTGTGAGATATTGTTTAAACACCACGCATCTTGGGTTTGTGGCACGGTTTCCAAGCATATGATGTCTGATTTTTCGATACTACGAAAATTATTACCATTGAGCGAGGTTATGGTGCCATATAAAAATAATGCTGTTGCAAAGATGGTGACTAGTAGATTCGCTTTTAACAGTGATGATATTTTGCTTTGTTGGTTATAACGGATTAGCGCATGTTTGGTGTTAACACTACCAATCGCTAGCAAGGCTATCCAGAATAGATTTGAGACTGTGGCATGTTTTGAAGCTGCTGCATTACTAAGGCCAAAGTCTGTTTGAATACGCCCATTCCCAGACAATATGCCGCCTAACATAACCATTAGAGCGAGCGTTACCCAAAGACTTAGCGTTCGAATGTTGTTTGTATTTTTGAAGTATATGTGAGCATTCCAGAAAAATACCCCAACCCCAAGCCCACCTATAAAAAAATTTACAATATCTGATAAGGTCAAAGAACTGCCAATAAATGTAAACATGTAAATGAGGAGTAAAAGAGGATTATATGAGCGCTCATCAATGATGGATCGATAATCTAAAATGATAAAGTAAGCGATTGCTAAAAGTATGGCTGCAACAAACCATACGATGTAGTGATTCAGTTCACGGTAGCCATGACCCCATAGTACTAAAGGGAACACTATCCAAACCAAACCACCTGATCCAAACGAAAACATCGCACCATACCCACATAATATCACCAGCGTGAGGGTTACATAGTTAACGGGACGGTATGAAATAAATACCAAGCCAAGCAGTATAAACAGCATCACCCAATAAGAGTGATTTGTGATACCCCATAGCCAGTTTTCATGCTGGCGAAATGAAAATACAATTGCTGATAGGATCACCGTATACCCTATTGATAAGGGGAGTGTTGTACGCCACAAAAGATATATCAGGCCAAGATTGATGCACGCTAAGATCCAACTTATGCTGAGTTCCCAATGAATGTTCCAGCTCGTGGTAAGTGTGAAGCCAACCGTGGTTAATTTAGTAAAAACAATACGATGCTCATTGTGTTGTGTAAAGAGTAACTCTGATGTTATGTTGTTTTCTGTTGTTGCAACAGCTACTGGAATTAGCGCATCCCATTGATCACGGTAAGGTACATTATGACCATTAAGGGCAATGAAAAAAGCAATGCTGAGCGGGAATACGGAGATCAGCAGGATAAAAAGTGATTCTGTTTTTATGGCCACCATTAACATTTATTCCAATCGATAACATGAATATTATATGAAAAATTTGGTTTGGGTGTAACTTTTTGACCCCTTTACTTCTCTAATAGATGTTTCGATTAGAATGTTTAGGAGTTTGTTGATATGAAGCGATATAGTTTGTTATTCTGTATGTTGTTGATGCTGTTTGCTGGTATTGTTCGTGCTCAAGATGATACCTATACCCCTCCTGAGAGTGTCAACTTCCGTCCAATTGAAGATATTGTTGATGATGAGTTTATTGTGACAGATTTTGCTAATGATGGTAGCGCATTGTTGCCCATCATAACATCAATTCCGGTGGCGTGTACGATTGTGTATGGTGAAACAGAAGCATTTGGTAATATTACGCTTGATCAAAATATGGATGGGGGCGCTCACATTGATCATAACCCGATCTTGACTGGCTTAAAATCGGAAACGACTTATTATTTCCGTGTGCAAGGGACTGACGCTGATGGCAATATTTATGTTTCTGATGTGATGACATTTACTACACCTGCATTTGAGGATTTTGAAACAGATAATTTGGCGTCTCCGCAGAATGGCGCGACTGTTGTTGGGTATAGCAGTGCGTTTGGTGATGCTGCCTTAGATGATCGATGGGGAGCTGGTAGCGCCTTTGATGATAACCCTAACACAGAATGGTCTAGTGATGGTGATGGTGATGATGCATGGGTTGAAGTTGAATTAGAGCAACGCTCACAGATTGATTCTGTGGCGTTTTATACGCGTTCCATGAGTGATGGTACAGCTATTACTCTAGCATTTACAGTGACAGCCGACGATGATGTTGTCTATGGCCCATTTACGGTTGAAGATGCTACTGAACCATATGCATTTGATGTGGATTTTGAAGCCTCAGTTTTGCGTTTTGATTTGGTTGAAACCACAGGTGGAAACACAGGGGTGGTTGATATTGTTGTTTTGGGTACGCCCGTAGAATAATCTAAATGCTGGGGCGGGGGCGCTTGTAATTAAAAATTGCCACGCCCCCTATCAATATATGCTTTGCTCAGCATATATCCATCTTAGTTGGTAAGGGTTGGTTCTTGTGTTGGTGTTGCTGTTGCTGGCTCTTGAGTCGGTGGCTCTGTTACTCGCTCCTCTGGTGCAATATCGGTACCAATTTCTTCATCTGCAATAGGTGCATCAACGCCCTCACCACCAATGAAGTGGATGATAACATCCGTTAGGCGTTCCGGTAAAACAGGAACGCCGTCACTAAGATGACCAAATCCAGATTTATCAATAAAAATTAACCCGCCAGCATTGGGGTCAAGTACCTCCAAATTAAATGTTCCTGCGATAGCTTGCAACAGATCTTGTGTAGCAACACCAGCGATCCATTGAACATTGCCCATCGTTTCTCCATAATCCAAAATGTAGCTATCAACACTTTGAAGAGTATCAGATCCATCGACACTGATGCTAATAAAGGTAACGGTATTCGCATTGTTGGTTATTGCTAATCTTTCAGAGACAATCGCTAGATCTCGTGTCTGGTCGCTGCCTAACATAGATTGCGTTGAGAATAGATGGATGACTATTACTTGTCCTTCATCCATAAAATCACTGAAGCTAAGCGACTCACCATTCACAGCAATAAAAGGAGCTGTTTGCCATGCCCCTTTATTAACGGTGCTAGTCGTAAATCCTGACCGATCAACAGGATAAGTTGGGGTAGGACGTTCTGCTGTGTTGCTAGTCGCTTGGACAAGAGGGGAGGCGGTTGGCGAATCTTCTGGCGTTGGCTCATCGCTGGTTGCAGTTGGCGGTGATGCTTGGGTAACGCCTACGGGGGTATTTGGTTGTGGATCTTCACTACAAGCACTCCCTATAAGTGTGATAGCGATTAATCCAATACAGATCAAAATATAGGTTCGCATTTTTCAGTCTCCCATCCCTAATATATAGTTTAAACTTGCTGAATATTACCACGCATCAAGCTTGGATTATTGAGCGCTCGCATTGCTCCGATTGCTGTGGCCACAATGGGGTCATCACTCCGATAAGCAGGAACGCCCGTTTCGTTAGTAATGTATTGTTCAATACCACGTAACATTGCAATACCACCGGTCAGTGTGATGCCACGATCAATAATATCCGAGGCAAGCTCTGGTGGAGTGTCAGCTAAAACTTTTTTTGCGACCCCTGCAATTAAGGCTAAGGTTTCTTGGAGCGCTTCTGCAACCTCACCCGTGGTTATGCTGATAGTTCTCGGTAAGCCACTCACTTGATCGCGCCCTTGAATTTCCATCGTAAGGTCTTCTGGTTGTTCGACAGCTGCACCAATTTGGATCTTGACCGATTCGGCTGTGGGTTCCCCGATAACAAGACTATATTTGCGTCGTACATAATTGATAATGCCTTCATCAAGACGTTGACCACCTACCCGTGCACTATGGGCAACCACTACATTGCCAAGTGCCATCACGGCTGATTCAGAAACCCCACCCCCCATGTTTAAGATCATATTACCTGCTGGGGTTGTGACTGGCAGCCCCGCTCCAATTGCAGCAGCGAGTGGCTCAGAGATCAGGTAAGCCACTCGTGCCCCTGCTTGCATGGCGGCTTCATGGACTGCGCGTTTTTCAACAGAGGTTACGCCATATGGTACAGAGATCATGACCTCTGGACCCCGCAGTACAGTACGTGCATTAATCTTCCGCATGAAATACCGTAGCATGGCTTCTGTAACTTCATAATCAGCAATAACGCCATCCCGTAATGGGCGCATGACTTCGATTCCTTCTGGGTGTCGCCCCCACATATCACGAGCATCTTGACCGATAGCACGGACGATTTCAACTTCTCCCACCGACAGCGCTACCATAGAGGGTTCTTGTAAAACAATTTGCTGATTATGTGCAATTAAGACGTTGACCGTACCTAGATCAACTCCAATTTTTTTTGAAAACATGGTGTATGCCTGACATTCGTCTAGTTCATGTATAAGTGCAACATATAGCACCTTGCAGAATTATAGTTGATTTTTTCGCCTGATGGTAAAACTCTTTTGTACTGTTTTGGTTTTGAAACAGCGGAGACGCAACGTTTAGGGTGTGTTCTCCCCACGCGCCCTACCATGCGTGGGGTCATATTATGCTAGACTCTTGGCATGATATGGCAAATTTTACACAGATGATCAATTCTCAATTTATTCGCCGTGAACTTTTATTGGTTAGCATAGCGTTTGTGTTTTTAGCTGCTAATTACATTGGGTTATTGGTGGTTGCTGAGCGTCCTTGGTATGACATTGCCCCCTTGTTTGTTTGGTTGGCCTGTGCAGTGTTTGGTTGGTGGATATTACAGTGGTGGTTGCCCTACCACGATCCCTATCTGTATACCTGTGCGATGTTATTGTCAGGATGGGGGATTGTCCTGATTGACCGATTATTGCCTAATTTTGCCCAACGTCAGATTACCTGGATGATCTTAGGCGTAATTGTATTATCACTAATTTGTTTGTTGCCATCTGATCTCAGATGGTTACGCCGGTATCGGTATACATGGCTTTTGGGGGGGCTGGCTTTATTAGCATTTACCATTATCTTGGGGGTTAATCCTTCCGGGGTGGGGCCACGGCTCTGGTTAGGGGTTGATGAATATTTTTTTCAACCATCGGAATTCTTAAAAGTCTTTTTAGTTGTTTTTCTAGCAAGTTATATGGCGGACCACCAAGAGGTATACCATGATCAATACATGATGGGCAGTTTGCCTTCATGGCGTTTTTTGACACCTATCTTTGTGATGTGGAGTTTATGTATGGTTTTACTCATCTGGCAACGTGATTTGGGAGCTGCTGCTATTTTTTTCTTAGTATTTTTACTGATGTTATATGTTGCTAGTGGGCAAGCATTATTATTGATGGGGGGTGTTATGTTATTGCTCTTAGGGGGGATTGTTGGGTACTTTACCTTTGATGTTGTAGCATTGCGAGTCAATATTTGGTTAGACCCTTGGCAAGATGCCGATAATACATCATTCCAAATTGTGCAAAGCTTGTTAGCTATTGCCGAAGGTGGCATATTGGGGCGGGGTATTGGTCAAGGGATTCCAACATTTATTCCTGTTGTTCATACTGATTTTACGTATGCTGCCATTGCCGAAGAGTGGGGAAGCATCGGCGCCTTAGGTGTTTTAAGTGTGCTACTGATCATTGTTTCGCGTGGTTTGAAGATTGCAATGGCGTTAAAACATCGCCCGTTTCACGCTTATGTAGCACTGGGTGTGAGTGTTGTACTGGCAGTACAAACACTAATGATTGTTGGCGGTACACTTGGTTTTATTCCGCTTACAGGTGTAACTTTACCTTTTGTAAGCTATGGTGGATCTTCATTGGTAACCAATTTTGTGATCATCGCCTTATTACTTAAGCTCAGCTCATTGGAGGCTGATTAGATGCAACGCGAAATCATACGACTCTTTTCTGCTATCTGCTTAGCATTTGGTGTCATGTTTGTAGTGACTTTATTTTGGATGGTTTGGGAGCGCGATAATATTATTTTACGTGATGATAATCCTCGTCGTGTGTTGGGTGAATTGAATATTCAACGGGGCGATATTTATGATCAGAATGGTACATTATTAGCCTATACCGAGCTGGCTAACAATATTCAACAAGGTGGTACTCGTATATATCCATATCCTCAAGTCGCCTCTGCTATTGGCTATTATAGCTACCAATTTGGACAAGCCGGTGTTGAAGAAGGATTTAACGACTACCTCAAAGGGAATGGCTTGCGTAGTATATCGACTATTTTGGAGGATAATCTACTCAATCAATTTGTTGTGGGGGGGGATGTCCAAACGACGTTAGATTTGCCAACCCAAATTGCCCTACATGATGCTTTAAAAGAGCAACGTGGGGCAGGAATTGTGGTTCATATCCCTAGTGGGGCGGTGCGAGCGATGATTAGTGCCCCATATTTTGATCCGAATCGTATTGAGGCTTTTCAAGATGATGAATCAACCGAGTTTCCCCTCCTGAATCGTGTTACAGCGGGTAACTATCAAATTGGTGGTGCTTTACAAACGACCCTCTACGGCACACTCCTAAGTGCCGGGGTTGAACCAAACTTAGAAGTTAATATAGAGCCAATGATTATAGATGACATTCTGCTGGAGTGTGCATTGCCTATAGCAGATAATACTACGACGTTAGCGATAGCCTATCAATTTGGATGTCCATCACCCTTTATCGAATTAACTAATAGCAATTTGCGGTTATCGTTGATCGAGGATGCAATTACTGCAGCTGGGTTTGCTACTAATCCAACGATTGAAGGGTACCCAGTTTTAAAAGCGGATGCAGATTTTTTACTTGATCCAGAAGATTGGCGCTTAGATGCGGCGGGACAAGGCGAGCTTACTGTAACACCTTTACAAATGGTTGAAGTAATAAGCGCCGTTATAAATGATGGAAAAGGTGTTTCGTTACAGTTTGTGGATGCTGTACGCTACCCATCAACAGCAGAATGGGAACCACTTACAGTAAATACGAATACACCCGCCATTATGCAGCCATCAATTGCACGATCTATTGTTGAAGTATTGCAACAAAATAATTTTGGTAATGAGATTCTGCCTTTGTATGGTCATGTGAGTGTAGCGGTTTCTGGTGATCAGCGACTTTATTGGTTTTTGGGGTGGATTCCAATGGCGGATGATGAATCTTTAGCAATCGTTATGGTTTTAGAAGGCGATACACTGACTTCAGAAGTGTTATTGAATACATTAAGTGAATTTCGTGATAACTTACCCTAAATTTAATGAGTTTTGGCATGACCTATTAAAATAGCTGTTTGATAGAATCAACTGTAGTATCAGGAGTTCTAGTGGTGGGCTAATATACCCCAAGCCTATGACTAGAACTTTTTTCGTTATTGCCCTTTTGCTAATTGCTCTTTTCTGGTTATATTTTAACTATATTCAAAAAAAACACGCTAAGGAATTATGCAATGGCGATGGCACAACTGTCCGAAAATTTATTTTTTGAAGCGTTACATGATGGTAAATTGTTAAGTTTCAAACTGAATAGTTCTGATGAAGTAACGATAGATGCTTGGCATCAAAAAGTAGAAGAAGAATTAACAGCATGGGATGCTGAATACCCCTATCTATCGATGTATGATATGACGAGTGATGGCGTTATCTTTACACTTTATATGCGTGAAAAAAGCGAAAGCATGAATGATTTACGGCAGGATGTTTCTGGCCGAGTGGCGTTGGTGATGGAACCAAGCATGGCAGAGCGGTTAATGAAAAGTTTTGCCAAAAAGCTCAAAGTCGATCATAGTCGTGAGATCAAAATATTTTTTAACCAAAGAAAAGCTTTGGCTTGGTTAGAAGAACTCATAAAAGAGTAGGTGTGAGGGGGTAGATGCCCCCCCTTTTTCTAATAGCGGTTTGGCATTAGTTACTTTCTTCTGTTACCAAAGCTGCGACAAAATCAATTTCAAGGGTTACAACATCAGAAACACTTGCAACAACTGGTGGTAAAAATGGTATGTCGATCCCAAGGTCATTGTAAGGCACTGTTGCTGTTGCTAAACCTTCAATACGTTCATTTGAAATAGCCGTGACGGTTGTTTCAAAAACGATTTCATGAATTTCCCCTTTAATATTGAGGTCGCCCACGATATTAAAAGTAAAGGTATCACCAACGGCAACACTATCTGGCAAGTTTTGTAATTCACGGGTGGTATATTCAGCGAATTCAAATTCATCTTGTTCAGACTCAAGGATGAATTCCCGTACTGCACCATCTCGCCGTGAACTTTCTGTTGCGAATGTGCGAACATTAATCCGAATGATTCCAATTTGTGAATTAGCAGGGGTTGCTGGGTCTAGGATGATGTCGCCAGCAACTTGGTCAGTAACACCAACAACGGTGAAATCAGCGCCATTTAAAACTTCATCAATGTTATATCGAGCTTCTGATTCCTCTGAAATAATGCGAAATAGGGTAGGCCCTGCTAGTGACTCATCAGTCTCGTCGGCGGCATCAGTCTCGTCGGCGGCATCAGCTTCGTCGGCGGCATCAGCTTCGTCAGCGGCATCAGCTTCGTCAGCGGCATCAGCCTCGTCAGCGGCATCAGCTTCGCCAGCGGTATCAGCTTCATCGGCGGTATCAGCTTCATCGGCGGCATCTGTAACAAGTGCTGCGACAAAATCAATTTCAAGTGTGACGACATCTTCTACGCTAGCAACAACTGGCGGTAAGAAGGGAATATCTACCCCTAGGTCATTGTAATTGACCACTGTGCTGGCAAACCCCTCAATTCGATCTTCAGCAATGGCCGTGACTTCTGCTTCAAAAGTGACTTGATTCGTTTGATCTTTTACCGTCAAATCGCCAATAATGTTGAAGTTGAATGTGTCACCTAAAGATACGCTGTCAGGCATTCCTTGTAATTCAGTGGGCGCAAATTCTGAAAATTCAAATTCATCTTGTTCGGATTCAAGGATGAATTCCCGTACTGCACCATCGCGCCGTGAACTTTCTGTTGCGAATGTGCGAACATTGATGCGGATGGTGCCAATTTCTGAGTTAGCAGGGGTTGCCTGGTCAATGATAATGTCACCCGCTACCTGATCGGTTACACCAATAACAGTGAAATCTTCACCATTTAATACTTCTTCGATTTTATATCGAGCTTCTGATTCTTCTGAGATAATTCTGAATAGTTGAGTAGTTGGTTCGCTATTAGTTTCGTCATTATTCGTTGGTACTTCAAGGGTTGGGGCGCTAATTTCTTCACTTGCTTCACCATCGCCACCGAGATTGTTCAGGAAGTAAATTCCCGCTGCTGCCGCGATAGCGCCAAGTATCAAGACGCCGATAATAACATTGCGAAATTTCATATCATAGTTCCCTAGTTTGTTATCATTGTGCTGTAGGATAATGCCTACTGGTTAGAAAATTGTTAAAATCGCAGATAATAGTTCATCTACTCATCAAGTTCTTAATTTGCGTATGTCATAAGCGCCAAAAACCCGTGTAGAGTACGGGTTTGGTTTGATATTTGATGTTGATATATTAAGGGCAGATTTTAAGCATCCCCTTCCGTTTCAGGAATATTAGGACGCTCACCACGTGGGGCGCGGTCTTGGCGTTCACCGCGTGGGGTATTCAAAATTTCGTCAACTCGTTCGGCTGCGTCATCTGCATCAACGCCATTTTCAATCATATGCTCGACCATGAGCTCCGAAATTTCATCGGCATCCCCGCCTAACGCGACAATGACATCTGTAAGAGTGGCATCTTCGCCAGCAGTTTCAAACGCATTCCGTAAGTCTTCGCGTTCAAGGTTTAGGGCATCAAGTATGATGCCAAACCCTTTATGCCCACGATTGCCGCGTTGACCATCCCGTTCCTCTTGTTGAGGTGCATCTGTGGGTGGTTCTTGGGCAAAAGCGGCTGATGCCCCAAAGAGGCTTACAATTAGTGCGACCAAAATAATCAAGTTTATACGTTTCATTTGTGTGTTACCTTTCATTTCGTTATTTGATGTTGGTTATATAGTCGCATGGACTTGTAAACTGCTTTTTCGGAAGTTGTAAATGATTGGTAAAACGAGTTTTTTATGGGTTTACATTTTGATTGTCACAATGGTTCTCTCTTTATGGGGTTCGGTGGTATCATCAGTAAGGTAAAATGCCATGCCTCACCAAACGGAGAAAAGGACACAATCAATGGATGGTATTATTTTGGCAGGTGGGAAAGGTACGCGAATGCGTCCCTTAACTTTAGAAACTCCCAAACCACTTTTAAATGTGCAAGGGCATCCTATTTTAGAATGGTCATTACGTGGGATGCGCCCCATTGTTGATCATGTATTGATTGTCGTTAAATATCTCAAAGAGCAGATCGAAGATTATATGGCACAACAAACCATTTTTGAGCGCTATACGCTCGTTGAGCAATTACCTGAACCATTGGGAACAGGTCATGCTTTACAATGTTGCGCCCCATATTTAAAAAGTGATGCCTTTATTGTCCATAATGGTGATGATTTATTTGGGGCACAAGCGTTGGCTACATTATCTCAAACAGAGTTTGGCATTCTTACCATGCCTCGCGATGATCAAGAGCGTTGGGGGGTAGCAATTATGAATGCGGCTGGCCAACTTGACCGATTGCACGAAAAACCCCTCGCAGGAACATACCCAATACCCGTTCAAGCAAACATTGGCGCATATAAATTTGATAAGCGGATCTTTGACTATGAATTACCACTATCGGAGCGTGGAGAGTATGAGCTTACAGATTATGTTTCATGGGCTGCGCAACACTTTAAAGTTGATATTGTGCCAACTGATTTTTGGTTCCCCATCGGTATTCCTTCTGAATTAGAAGCAGCACAATCTGTCAATATTGAACGTGACATGTTAGGTATAGAATCATGATTTTTCGCACCTATGATATTCGTGGTGTAGTTGGAGAAACGTTAACACCTGAAATTGTTGAAAAAATTGGGTTAGCTTTTGGATCTGAAATGTCAGACCGTCAACAATCAGATGTTATTGTTGGGCGTGATAATCGCCCAAGCTCTATGCCGTTTTCTGAAGCGCTGATGGCTGGTGTTCGTGCAACTGGGTTAAACACTATTGATATTGGGGAAGTCGCAACGCCGATTGTTTATCATGCAAGTGTCACATCAAATAATACACCTGCGATAATGATTACTGGGTCACATTTACCCCCTGATCGCAATGGCTTCAAAATGACACAGGGATTAACGCCATTTTACGGTAATGATATTCAAATGCTCAAAGAACGGATTGAGTCCGATGATTTTGTGCGTGGCGCTGGACAACATCATGTGGAACAGGATGCTGCTTCGCGCTATATGGCGGATGTCGCAGGGCGGTTTGGCGCAGCCGAACAAACATTTAATGTTGTGGTGGATGCTGGGAATGGCATGGCAGGGTTATTTGCCCCGACTTTAGTACGCTATTTGTTGCACAATGCGATTGAATTATATTGTGATTCCGATGGAAGCTATCCGAATCACCCTGCTGATCCATTTGAGGAAGAAAATTTACTAGAAGCCAAAGGTGTATTGCTGACGCAAGGAGCCGACTTGGCAATTGCGTTTGATGGAGACGCGGATCGTGTCGGTATTATAGATCACACAGGTGTTGCTCATACGACGGATCGGGTATTGATTCCCATTGTGTGGGATATACTCAAAAAGCATCCAGGGGCGCATATTATCACGGACTCTTTGGTGAGTAATGTCTTGATTGAAACCATTAAGCAGTCGGGAGGCGTCCCTGTGATGTGGAAAAGCGGTCACTCCAACATCAAAATGAAAATGAAGGAAGTGAATGCTCCGTTAGCACTCGAAACCAGTGGTCATGTATTTATTGCTGATAATTATTATGGGTATGACGATGGGATGTATACCGCACTACGTTTGTTGGAATTGTTAGGCCGTGCAAAAACGGCACCCCTAGCTGAAATTATGGCAGAAGTGCCGCAGCTGCACACCACGCCACAATTCCGACCTGTGTGCCCTGAAGATAAAAAACAAACCGTCATTGATGCAATTGCTAAAAAGTACCGCAAAGCGGATGTAAACACCATTGATGGAGTGCGGGTAACATTGCCATATGGATGGTTTATCTGTCGGGCTAGTAACACGGAACCGAAGCTAAGCTTACGATTTGAAGCTGATAGCGAAGATGCTTTGGGAACGCTTGTCTCTGACATTGAAAATATACTAAAAACGTTTGATATTCTTTTACGCTAAATAATCATAACGGAGTTAATTGATGCTGAAACCAGATGATTTTTTTGATCTCAGTAACGCCCTACATCGAGATGTCTTTGAAGGTGCTGAGTATGCTTGGGATGCGCTAAAAACGCTAAACACCTATATTATGACAGGCTTTACATGGGACTATAGCCCCGGTATTCATGCGGATGCAAAAGTACATCCTAGTGCAGTGATTAATGAGGAAAAAGTGCATGTTGCCGCTGGTGCCGTTGTGATGCCCCATGCTTATATCGAAGGGCCTGCGATTATTGGAACAGGGGCAACTGTTGGGCAAGGGGCATATGTGCGCAATGATGTCATACTCAGTCCGGGGTCTATTATTGGGCATGCGTCTGAAGCTAAAAATGCCTTGCTTTTTGAAGATGCTCATGCGCCACATTTTGCTTATGTAGGGGATAGTATTCTTGGTGCGCGGGTGAATTTAGGTGCTGGGACAAAATTAAGCAATTTAGCGATGAATAGTGCTAAAGATCCCAACACTGGGAAACGCCCCACAATTGTGATTCATGTTGAAGATACCCCCTATGATACTGGCTTAGCGAAACTTGGTGCAATTTTAGCGGACGATGTACAAACTGGTTGTAATACCGTTACTAATCCCGGCACTTTGGTGGGTAAGGGAGCACTTATTTATGCATTGGCATCGACTCGTAAAGGCTATATACCACCGCGTAGCATTCTCAAAGTACGGCAAAAACAACAAATTATTCAACGGCGCGATTAAGTTGGTATAATCACTGGCTGCAAAATGAAGGCTATTATCATATGGTATGCTTTATCGACCAAGAGCCTTGAATACAAATAGATAACAACACGGATATATAACTTTATGACTATCAAATTTGGAACCGATGGCTGGCGTGCAATTATTGCGGAAGAATTCACATTTGAAAATGTGAAGTTAGTTGCCCAAGCTACTGCAGATTTTATTAATCACGAACTACGACAAGGTGATTCTGCGAGCGTTGTTGTCGGGTTTGATACGCGATTTTTGTCTGATCGTTTTGCGATGACTGTGGCTAGTGTCATGGCTGCTAATGATATTAATGTATGGTTGACTCGTGCGGATTCTCCTACGCCAGCAGTAAGTTATAACGTCAAAGCGAAAGGCGCAAACGCAGGCGTAATGATTACAGCTAGTCATAATCCACCACGCTATAACGGTTTTAAGTTAAAGTCTGCTGCTGGTAGTGCCGCGTCGCCAGAAGATTGTAAAAAGGTTGAAGGCTACTTAGCGGATATTCAGGCTAAGGGTGGCAAGGTCAACATTATGGATTATAACGAGGCCATTGATGCGGGCAAAATTGAGCGTTTTGATCCAGCATGGATGTACTTTGAGCATCTTAATGAATTATTGGATATGGATACCATCTCTCGTAGCGAAACCCTTGCAATTGCTGACCCTATGTTTGGTAGTGGACGTGGTATCTTTCAGTCTATTTTGGCACGGACACGAGTAGAAATAGAAGAAATTCGCGGATATATGAACCCCGGATTTCAAGGTATTCACCCTGAACCAATTGGGCAGAATCTAGCCATGCTAATGGCCACGATCCGTCGTGAAAATGCGGATCTGGGCTTGGCAACAGATGGGGATGCGGATCGTATTGGGGCGATGGATCGTAACGGTAATTTTGTTGATCCACATTCTATTATGGCGCTTTCTTTACGACATCTGGTTGAGAACCGTGAAATGACCGGTAGTGTTGTGAAAACGGTGTCCACTACAGCCATGTTGAATCGTATTGCTTCACAATATAAGTTGCCAGTCTATGAAACACCTGTTGGATTTAATCATATTGCTGATTACATGATCAATGATGATGTTCTGATTGGTGGAGAGGAAAGTGGTGGTATCAGCATTAAAGGCCACATCCCAGAAGGCGATGGCATTTTAATGGGATTATTGCTCCTTGAGATTATGGGGGCTGCTCGTGCGCCACTGCACGAAATTATTGAAGATTTGCAAGCGACATTCGGTCCCACAGTTTATCGTCGCAATGATCTGCGGTTGAAAACCCCTGTTCCTAAAGCTGAAATGGTCGCACGATTAAGTGACAATGCGCCTGCTACGATGGGTGGTGAAACCGTTGCCGATGTGCAAACCACAGATGGTGTTAAATTTGTCTTAGCCGATGAAAGTTGGCTTCTGATCCGCCCTAGTGGTACAGAACCCGTATTGCGGGTTTATGCCGAAGGCACTAGTGAGGAAATTGTGACGGAAATGCTAGCCGCAGGACGCTCTATGGCTGGTATGGATGATGACGATATATAGCTTGACTGGCTTAGGGGGGCGGCGCGGCGCATCGCAGCGACAAAGCCGCTTAACGATGCAGACGCACTCGCCCCCTTGTTTCTGCAAGACTGCTGCTTTAACGCGAGTTCGGGATAAATGCTTTCACGTGTATTGTTCTCAGGGCTTCGCCCTGAAACCCGAACTTTGAAACGCTCGACCAAACGTTTAACGTTTTACTCGATTTTTTAGGCAAAAAAATCGCGGGGAACGGGGCAGAGCCCCGAAAATAAGTGTATTTTATTGTGTGGTTTGGTCGAGCAAATGAGGCATTTCTTAAACCGAATTGACGTCACTTGATGAAGATTTTGGTTTTTTGGTGAGGGAATCTTTAGGTAGCGATTTTTCAATATCCGAGGTTGCCTTTCCAGACTCTAATCCCCGCATGACGGTTTCAAATTTGTCATCCCCTGTACCACCACTTTCATCAACCGCTTTTCGCAAACTATAGGCTAAGGCTTTGGGGTCTTGGTGTCCCAGTTTGGTGATGTTACGGGTATCTTCAATGATTGTATTACTCGCGTTGTCAATACGGGTGAAGTTTACCCGATTAATAACCCTCGTGACATTGGTTGACCCATTAAATGGGCTGGTAATGGTTGCATCGCTATAAGCTTTTATAGAGTCAAATTCGACTTCAAAGCGGTTACCAGTATCATTGCAACGAAATTCATAAATAGGCATTGATTGTGGTCTTTCAATTCTCTTTTATTATCATAGTAGATTATAACAGTTGAACGGTGGTGAATCGTCCTTGACGCTGGTTGGAAATCTTCTACACTCAAAGATAAATAATTCATAAATTATGCGAAAGTGCCCATCATGGAACTAAAACCACAATCTTTTGAACAATCTAATGCTTTATGGGAACGTGCTAAATCGTTAATCCCTGCTGGCACGCAAACGCTCAGTAAAGGCCCCACTCAATTTGTAGAAGGCGTGACGCCTAAGTATGTTGAGCGAGGCAAGGGTAGCCATGTATGGGATGTTGATGGCAACGAATATATTGATTACCCGATGGCGCTAGGGCCGATTATTTTAGGTCATGCACATGATACAATTAATCAAGCAGTGATCGAGCAATTGGAAAAAAGTAGCACCTTTACCCATATGCATCCGTTGGAGGTCGAAGTTGCTGAACGGATGCGAGACAATATCTCCTTTATTGAGATGATCCGATATGGCAAAAATGGCTCAGATGCCACCACTGGCGCAGTACGGTGTGGGCGTGCAGTAACAGGACGCAGCAAAATAGCCCATTGTGGTTACCATAGCTGGCATGATTGGTATGTCGCCGGAACATCACGGAATCTTGGCGTACCTGAATGGAATAGCGATCAAATTCTTAAATTCCAATATAACGATATTGAATCCCTTCATAAATTATTTAAAGATAATCCTGATGAAATTGCCTTGGTCATCATGGAGCCTGTTACTTTGGAACCACCTAAAGATGACTTTCTCCATAAAGTCAAAGCGTTAACCCATCAGCATGGTGCTGTTTTCTGTTTAGATGAAATCATCACAGGGTTTCGTTGGCACTTAGGCGGGGCTTGTACCTATTTTGATATTGAACCTGATATTGCTACCTACGGGAAAGCTATGTCCAATGGATTTCCCCTCTCTGCGATTGCTGGTAAAGAAGAAACCATGCGTGTTTTTGATGAAATTTTTATGTCAGGGACTTATGGTGGTGAAGTGATTTCTCTTGCTGCGGCGAAAGCGACAATTGATTATATCGCTGACAATCCAGTGGTTGATCACATTTGGGAACTAGGTGAAAAAATCAAAGCTGGTTATAACCAATTGGTTGAGGAATTTGCCTTACAAGACTATACCGCTTGTATTGGTATGGCTCCCCGTACTTACATTCAATTTCATGATCCTGATGGTGAGATTCCGATGTTACATCTCAAAAGCCTGTTCCAACAAGAAGTAGCCAAACGTGGAATTTTGTTTAATGGCAATCACATGATGACCGCATCTCATACACAAGACGATGTTGACTATACATTAGCAGTATACCGCGCATCATTAGAAAATTTTGCTAGAGTCATGGATAGCAATGTCGATATATTGGATGCACTTGATGGTGCCCCTATCCAACCCGTTTTTAAATAAGGAGTATGACCAGACATGAGCCAACAGCGAAATGTGGCTATTCTTTTATATGATGATGTTGAAGTTTTAGATTTTGCTGGTCCGTTTGAAGTTTTTAATGTTACAGCTGAAATGGTAGACAACACTCCATTTGCAGTATATACCGTTGCTGTAGATAGTATGCCGGTGATGGCGCGTGGGAAGTTAAGTGTGAATCCCACCTACAGCATTGATGATTGCCCTGCGCCTGATATTTTGATTATTCCTGGTGGATGGGGAAGTCGCGCCCAATTAAAAAATGATATGCTTGTTGAGTGGATCCAGACACAGGCGGAACAAGTAGAATTATTACTGTCGGTTTGTACGGGTTCATTATTGTTAGCTAAAGCTGGATTGTTAGAAGGTTTAACCTGCACCACCCATGGCACCGCATTTGACGCCCTGCGGCAACTTGCACCAAATGCAACTGTGGTTGAAGACAAACGCTATATCGATAATGGCAAAATTATCACATCTGGCGGTATTTCCGCAGGTATTGATATGTCTCTCTATGTGGTGCAAAAACTACTAGGTGATGACGCCGTAAAAATCACGACAACTGAAATGGAATATCCTTGGACAGCCGATGATAAACAGTGGAATGCTTAACTCATGCGCCAAATCTGGATAACAAGACATGGAATGCCTGATGTTTTTGAAGTACGTGAAGCACCTGACCCCATCCCCAATACAGGCGAAGTGCGCATAAAAGTGTCTTTTAGCGGGGTAAACTTTGCCGATGTTCTCGCCCGTATGGGTGTTTATCGGGATGCACCGCCTCCGCCAACAGTAATTGGATATGAAGTCAGCGGGGTGATCGATTCACTAGGAGATGATCTAGATAGTGACCTGCTAGGTAAGCGGGTCATGGCATTAACACGTTTTGGTGGGTATAGTGACACCATTTGTGTACCAGTCAATCAGGTGTTTGTTATTCCTGATGATATGAGTTTTGAAGATGCTGCGGCACTACCTGTGAATGCTTTTACGGCCTACCAAATGCTTATTGCTTTTGGGCGACTTAACGCAGGTGATAAAGTGTTGATTCATGGTGCTGCGGGTGGTGTCGGGTGGTTGGCTGTGCAAATGACGCAGATTTTAGGGGCTACTGCCTATGGTACGGCCTCACCGAGTAAACATGAAGCCCTTTACGAACTCGGTATTGCTGAGTGTATTGATTACCGTAATAAAGATTTTGTTGCCGAAGTCAATCGTCTAACCGATGGGCACGGTGTGCAACTGGTACTTGATCCGATTGGTGGCGACTATTGGTGGAAAAGCTATCAAGCGCTTGCCCCAGTTGGCCGATTAATGTTATTTGGGCAAGCGGGTATGGCGACAGGTAAGACCCGAAACGTATTTTCAATGGCTCAGTGGATTATGCAAGTGCCATGGTTACGCTTTAACCCCGTTCGCTTGATTGATGATAATAAAGGTATCATCGGGGTGAATTTAGGGACTTTATGGGACGAGGCGCCACGCTTTGCTCCGTGGGCAACTGAAATAATCGAATGGTATAGCAATGGGTGGCTTAAACCTCGGATAGATAATATTTACGTTTTTGATGAAATCACAAAGGCGCATCATCGTTTGCAAGATCGCCAAAATATTGGCAAAGTCTTATTGCGTCCAGAATAACAAACAAAGGAAGAATGATGTCACTACCTCCAAAAATTCAAGAAGTGTTAGAAGATATTGAAATGGTAGGCGAAAACGGTCGCCAAATGTATCTAATAGATTACTCCAATCGTTTTGAGTCTGTGCCTGAATCTGTTGCAACAGAACCCTTTAATGAAAAATATCATGTTAAAGAATGCGAATCCGACGCATATGTATTTCCTAACCCGCAACCAGATGGAACGCTGAACTTTGAATTTGCGGTGTTGAATCCGCAAGGCGTGTCTGCCCGTGCATTTTCCAAAATCATTAAAGAGGCACTTGATGGTCAACCTTTAGAGGTGATCAATGCTGTGCCGAATTCAGTAGTAACCGATTTGTTCGGTAAACGTTTATCGATGGGGCGTGGTTTAGGGTTGCAAGGTATCTTGAACATGATCAAGTACTTTGCTCGTGAACATTATCAAGATCAGAACTAAGCGTTAAGTTTTCAGGCATCATCAGCCAAATAGACTGATGGTGCCCTGCACCAGTGGCCAGACTATACTCAATTCATGCTTTTTTCGCTATACTCTTTAAAAATCTCTCAACACTTCAGGATAATGATGTATGACGATTGATTCTGCCCATACGCGGAATTTTAGTATTATTGCCCACATTGATCATGGTAAAAGCACCCTTGCGGATCGCTTGTTACAAGTGACGGGCACAATTACTGAGCGCGAAATGAAAAACCAAGTGCTGGATGACATGGACTTGGAACGTGAACGTGGGGTAACCATTAAAGCTTCAGCGGTGCGCATGGAGTGGGTTGCTGGCGATGGCGAACGCTATGAAATGAACCTGATCGATACGCCCGGCCACGTTGATTTTACGTATGAAGTAAGCCGCGCCCTACAATCTTGTGAGGGAGCATTGTTGGTAGTGGATGCCACACAAGGGGTTGAAGCACAAACCCTTGCAAATCTATATCTGGCAATGGAGTCAGATTTAGAGATTGTTCCTGTCATCAATAAAATTGACTTGCCTTCTGCTCGCCCTGATGATGTTGCGCAAGAGTTAGAAAATCTTTTAGGGCTGCCTGCGGAAGATATGATCCAAGTGAGCGCTAAAACAGGGCAAAATGTGGAAGCTATTTTGCAAGCTGTTGTGGATCGGGTTCCTCCACCAGAGGGTGAATTAGAAGCCCCCCTGCGTGCGTTGATCTTTGATAGTCATTATGACAGTTATAAAGGGGTAATCGCTTATGTGCGGTTGATTGATGGGGAAATGACCCCTAAGCATACCTTCAAGATGATGCAAACGGGATCAATTGTTGAGCCAATTGAAATTGGGGTTATGGCCCCGCGTATGAAAAAAACTGATCGGGTGACCGCTGGTAGTGTGGGGTATATTGCCACGGGTTTAAAAAGTGTGCGTGAATGCCGCGTTGGTGATACGGTAACGTTTAAAGTGAATGGGGCAGAAAACGCCCTACCTGGGTACGAACAGGCGAAGCCCATGGTTTTTGCAAGCTTTTACCCCACCAATAACGATGACTATGAAGATCTGCGCGATGCACTTGACAAACTTCAGCTTAATGATGCTGCGTTAACCTTCCAACCCGAAAGTTCGCAAGCGTTGAATTTTGGCTTTCGTGTAGGCTTTTTGGGGTTGTTCCACATGGATATTGTTCAAGAACGCCTTGAACGCGAATATGATCTCGATATTTTGGCAACTGCGCCCAGTGTTGAATATAAAGTAACCTTGGCAAACGGTGAAATGGAAATCATTAATAGTCCTGCGGAACTACCAGATCCCGGTATTATTGACACCATCGCTGAACCGTGGATGAAGATTGAAATCTTTGTGCCAGAAAACTTCATTGGGGCTGTCATGGAGTTGGTAACTACTCGACGTGGTGAATATATCAATATGATTTATCTTGACCCTACACGGGTACAGATTACCTACTATCTACCACTAGCGGAATTGATCGTTGATTTTTATGATCGTCTCAAATCCGTTACCAAAGGATATGCCAGTTTGGATTATGCCTTCCATGATTACCGTGTTAGTGATTTGGTGAAGTTAGATATTTTGGTGAATAGTGAACCTGTTGATGCACTAGCTATCATTTCTCACCGTGATCATGCTTACCATAAAGGGCAAAAATTGGTCACAAAGCTGAAGGAACTGATCCCGCGCCAACAATTTGCAGTGCCTGTTCAAGCCGCGGTGGGTAAGCGGGTGATCTCACGGGCAACGGTTAAAGCGTTGCGCAAAGATGTGCTTGCCAAATGTTATGGTGGTGATGTTTCTCGGAAGCGTAAACTGCTAGAGAAGCAGAAAAAAGGTAAAAAGCGTATGAAAATGATCGGTAGTGTGGAAGTCCCACAAGAAGCATTTATGGCTGTGCTTAGCTTGGATGACTAACCATCATGGGCTTTAATCGATCATTTTGGCTCGCAACCCTGGCAACAGGGTTGTTCTTTTTTGCCTTGCAAATTACGTTTCCAATCTTACCCTTGTTCATTACAGATGCCTTGGGGGCTAGTGAATCATTAATCGGATTGTCTATTCTCTTGCCAACGTTGGTTGGTATTAGCTTTCGGTTACCCGCCGGTAGTTGGTCGGATCGATATGGGCGGCGTCCTCTGATGTTCATCGGTCTGGTGGTTTTTACGGCATATTTAGCGGTTAGTGCCATTGCGAAAACGGTGGAAGTATTTCTTTTTTCCCGCGTTCTGTTTGGTGTCGGTCTGGCTATCTTTACAACTGTGGTAAAAGCTTATGTCGGGGATGTCGTGCCACCAGAACGACGTGGCGAAGCTTTTGGTATCAACACGAGTGCATTTTCATTGGCTCTGATTTTTGGTCCTATCACGGGGGAAATCCTCAAAAATGAATTTGGATTTACTGTCGCATTTGGTTTTGGGGCAGTTTTGGGTGCCATTGCAGCCCTTGTGATTTTACAACTACCGAAAGACCCACCCCAAGAAAAAGGGGAAAATATTTGGCGTAAAACGCAGCAAGCCATGAGTTTAACGGGCACCCGTGCAGCCTTGCTAACGGCGCTTACCGGGGCGGGGACATTTGCCATTATTTTTGTATACTTCCCAGTATTTGCAGAAGAGCGTAATATTGCAGCCCAAGCACCAAGTGTTCTGTCAAACATAACGATTAGTATTGGATTTATTATATTTGCGTTGGTTGGCGTGGTGGCTACCCCACGGTACGGTCGATTTTCTGACCATCATGGGCGGTCGATCCCAATTATTATGGGCATCATTATCGTAATCCCCGGTATTGTCATGATGGCGTTAGCCACCAATATTTGGGTGATTTATGCGTCTGTAGGGGTAATCTCTTTAGGGGCTAGTGGTATTCGGTCTATGATGGATGCTTTGGTGCAAGATGCCTGTCCACCTGAGCTGCGTGGGGTCGGTACTGCTTTATTATTTGGTTTTTGGGATGTTGGTATTGGTGTGCAATCTCAAGTATTTGGTATGCTGATTGAAGCTGGTGGGTTTGACTGGGTGTTTGCTTTATTGATTGGGATTGTTTTGCTAGTTGGCTTAAACGCTGTATTTTTGAGTTATCGGGCGGCATCTGAACGCAAAACGACCTATAAGCAACCACTTACCCCTTTGGCGTAGGCTTTTCCGCCTGTTAAGATAGACGTTGTTTAAACATCGAAGTAGAAAATGATTATGAAAGACCCCAAAGATACAACCGTTGTAGTCGCTATGAGTGGCGGCGTGGATAGTTCTGTTGCCGCAGCATTGCTTAAGAAACAAGGGTATAACGTCATTGGTATGATGATGCGATTATGGGCAGAAGAAACCTTTGATGGGTTTAGTGGGCATAATCGCTGTTGTACTCCTGACCAAATGGCCGATGCACGACGAATTGCCAATATGTTGGATATTCCGTTTTATGTGATTGACACCAAAGATGTCTTTCGGAATAAAATAGTCCAATTCTTTATTGATGGCTATAGCGATGGGGTAACCCCCAACCCATGTTTAGAGTGTAACCGGCACATCCGCTTTGATTGGTTACTGAACCATGCTTTGATGATGGATGCTGATTATTTAGCAACCGGACATTATGCGCGAATCACCCATGACGAGCAGGGAACACCGCAACTGAGAATGGGGCTTGATCCCAAAAAAGATCAATCCTATGTTTTGAGCGTGCTGACACCTGAAAAGATCAAACATGCAATGTTCCCGATAGGGGGGTATGAAAAACCGGCTGTGCGCCAAATAGCTGAAGAACTTGGGTTCCCTGTCGCTAAAAAAGGTGACTCACAAGATTTATGTTTTTTGGGTGATGGGGACTATCGCCGCTTTTTGCAAGATCATGCGGTTGATATTTTTTCTGCGGGGCCAATTATGCGCCAAGATGGCACTATTTTGGGAGAGCATAATGGGTTGCCAAATTACACAATCGGTCAACGCAAGGGCTTAGGAATTGCTGCCTCTGAACCCCTCTATGTTTTAAAATTAGATCCAAATCGTAACGCGCTTATAGTAGGCACTCGTGCGGAGCTAGGTAGCTCAACCCTAACCGCACACCGCGTCAACTGGATTAGTGGTCAGCCACCTGCTGATCAATTTCGTGCACAAGTGAAAATCCGTTATAAGGCACAACCTGTTCCTGCAACTGTGACTATATTAGATGTTGATCAGTTTTCCGTTGAATTTGATGAACCTCGTCGCGATATTACGCCAGGGCAAGGGGCGGTGGTTTATGATGGTGATTGGTGCTTAGGGGGCGGTGCGATTCAGACAGTTCAAGATAAAGTTGCTACATAATTGAGAGCGGGGTAATCTAGCATCATTATGGAACCAGAAATGTATCGTCAAGAGGCCAAGCAAGAATGGGATGTGGCGCGTGCCAAAGCTTTTTGGGAACAGGTTGTGAAATACGTTCAGCAAAAAGATGCCAATCTCATTAATTTTGATTATGTGTCGCAACAGCTTGACTTACGGAATCCGCGCTATCAAGGTTTACATGAAATTGCTATTGATGACATTGTAGGGAGTGTTGGGCGGTATAGTGATTTTACGGCAGCGTTTTTCCCTAAAACAAAAAAAATGGAAGAACGCTGGGCAAATATTGCGGCTATGTATTTAAACCCTGTTGGTACGGGGGTTCCGCCAATTGAATTATATAAGGTTGGTAGTAGTTACTTTGTGCGAGATGGTAATCATCGTGTTTCGGTGAGCCGCCAACTGGGGAATTCAATGATCGAGGCTTATGTATGGGAATACCCTGAACCTGTTGAAGGGATTAGTAATGACAGTGATATTGATACACTGTTAATTGAAGCAGAAAAACAAGATTTTCTCAAATTTACAGAATTTGACACCCTGCGCCCTAATCATAATATCCACCTAACCTTGCCCGGCGGGTATCGTGAATTGATTCGTCATATCTTGCATTATCAACGTAAATTGAAAAGTATTGATGATGGTATTCATTATATTAATGATGTCTCATTAACTGAGACGGTAATGGAATGGTATGACCAAGTGTATAAACCAACTATCGACATCATAGAACAAGCTGATGTGATGGCGAGTTTTCCTGATCGTACACCGACAGATCTATTTATTTTTAGTCGTCGGGAGAAAAAACGCCTCGAATCTTTATACCAGCATCAGGTTCCTATAGATGAGGTGGTTGATATTGTTGAAGCTAAGCAGCGGAATGTGTTTTTTTATTTGCAAAAATTATTTGTTGGTTGGTTACGTTAGAGGACAAGTATTATGGATCTAACGCTTTTACCCCGTTTATTTTTCCGATTCATTTTGTGGATTTGGGGGTGGAAACTTGTAAACAAAGAAAGCCTTGATCGGGTTGATAAAGCCGTATTTATTGGTTATCCCCATACTGCTAATGATGACGGATTTGTGGCGATTCCCTTACTGATTTCGCTCAATATTCCTGGCAAAATCATTGTTAAAGATAGCTTGCTGAAACCGCCTTTTGGATTTATCTTACGCTGGTTAGGGTGTATTCCAGTGGATCGTAGTAAAAAACAGAATGCTGTTGAACAAGTTGCGGAAGTGTTTGAGCAAGAAGATCGCATGTATCTACTAATGGCACCCGAAGGAACCCGTAAGCGGGTTGAGTACTGGAAAACAGGATTTTATTATATCGCAGTTGAAGCAAAGGTTCCGATCATCATGGCATGGATTCGGTATGATCTGAAAACTGCTGGGTTAAGTGATCCATTATACCCAACAGGCGATATAGACGCCGACTTTGAATCCATTCGCCAATTTTATAAAGATAAAGATAGCGGTAAGTATCGTGAAAATGCGAGCCCTATCCGTTATAAACCTCACACATGAATCGCCGTCAATTTTTATCCCTGCTAGCATTACTCAGTGCTTCACCGTTACGCTCTCTAAGGGCGCAATCCACGACTGTAAACGGATTTGTTGACCAAATGACCTTACGTCAAAAAGTAGGACAGTTATTTATGTTTTCAGTGGATGGTAGCCAGTTTACAGAGGCTATGCATGAATTGATCACCACCTATCATGCAGGTGGGATGGCATTATTTCGATATAACGTGGGGGATCCAACAGAACTGACCACCTTAACGAATGCAATGCAAAGTGCCGCGCTGAGTACAGGGGTAGCTATTCCATTATTGATTGGTGCCGATCAAGAAGGGGGGCGGGTTTCTCGCCTACAAGGAGTTGAGTATACAGCGTTCCCAAATCCAATGGCGTTGGGGGCAGCAAATGATCCTGCTTTAACGTATGAAATTGGTCAAGCCATTGGCGAGGAAATGCTTGTCTGTGGGGTGAATTTGAATTTTGCCCCTGTATTAGATGTTAACACCCGTAGTGACAATCCCGTAATCAATGTTCGTTCATTTGGTGCTGATCCGATAGTTGTCGCTGAACATGGGGTTGCCTTTATGCAAGGGTTGCAAGCGGCGGGGGTTATTGCCACAGGGAAACACTTTCCCGGGCATGGAAACACTTTTACAGATTCTCACTTTGAATTGCCGATCGTCGAACTGGATCGTGAAACGCTTCTATATGAAATGACACCATTTTTAGAGTGCATCCAAGCCGATATTGGGTGCATCATGACCGCTCATATTTTATATATGGGGTTGGACAATACACCTGCGACATTTTCTGCGCCTATTATGACCGAGCTCTTACGGCAAGAATTATCGTTTGGTGGGGTATTACTTTCTGATGCGCTAACGATGGGGGCAGTGGCGCAAGCCCGTGAAAATCCAATTTATGCGTTGCGTGATGCCTTGCTGGCGGGTGTTGATGTCTTAGCTTATGGTGCTAAACCAAATGGTAGCGCTCCAACATTAGTGGAACAAATTGAACTGTTTGAATTGGTTGTTCGCTTAGTTGAAACGGGGTTAGTGACAGAAACGCGATTAGACCAGTCGGTGCGAAATGTTCTGGCGTTAAAAGAGCGGTTTAGCTTGCTCACGTGGCGCTCTCAAGATGCCGTGTTGACCCCTCAACTAATGAATCGGGACATACATACCCCTATGGTTGTTGAGGCCGCTGAACAATCTGTGACGCTAGTGAGCGATGGGTTATCAATTTTACCAATTGCTTCAGAAACACCGATCACAGTGTTTTATCCATTAGAGTTCGATTTTATGGGGCAGTATTTTATCGATGGATTAGATCCGTCATTGGTTCGTCTCGTAGCTTATCCCGTGAATCCAATCAATGCAAATATAGAATCCTTAACCAATCAAGTTGAGGGAACGGTCATTTGTTTAACACTGGATACACATCGTTATCTAGGTCAAGTGGAGTTGATCAATGCGTTACTAGAGTATCCCTTGGTCGTGATTGCTACACAGTCGCCCTATGACATTCAACTTTTTCCACTGATTCAAACTTATCTCACCACATTTGGGTATAGTTGGGCAAGTATGCAAGTTGCTCAAAAAATTGTGATGGGTCAGTGGGTTCCTCAGGGGCAGTTGCCAATCGATTTACTGGGTGAATAGCTTTTTGAGTCACGTGATGCTTTTAGCCACATCAGTTTGGTGATATGATAATAGCTTGCACAGAGTTAAAAAGGAATTGCCCCTACACTGAAAGGTCAGTCAATCGTGAGTCAATCGCCAAAACGTTGGACATTACTCCCTCAAATGCCTGAAGATGTTCGCGTCGCATTTCAGGATTTAAATCCCGTACTTGCTCAGGTACTTTACAACCGAGGTATTGCGGGTTACGAAACAGCACAAGATTTTTTGCAAGGGCGCGAAGTTAACCATAACCCGTTAACGATGAAAGGTATGCAAAAGGCGATTGGTCGCATTCGTCAAGCGATTCGCCAAAAAGAACCAATAGTCGTCTATGGTGACTTTGACGCTGATGGTGTTACCTCTACAGCATTATTGGTACAAGCGTTAGAAGAACTCGGTGCGGATGTTCGCCCGTATATTCCTCACCGTGTCGATGAAGGCTATGGGCTAAATACACCTGCCTTGCTGCAACTTGCTGAAGATGGTATCAAACTCGTGATTACTGTTGATTGCGGTGTGCGGTCGGTGGATGAAGTTCGTGAAGGTCAAGAAGCAGGTCTAGACATTATCGTTACGGATCATCACTCTGTTGGTGATGAACTGCCTGATGCTTTTGCTGTTATTAATCCCAAACAGAAAGATTGCCCCTATCCAGAAGATATGTTAGCTGGGGTTGGGATCGCTTACAAACTGGCAGAAGCGCTAATCAAAGTTGAAACAACAAATGGACAAAATTCCCCAAGTATTACCACTGATGATTTGATCGATTTAGTGGCATTGGGAACGGTTGCTGACCTTGCACCATTGGATCGCTTGGAAAATCGTGCATTAGTTCAAAAAGGATTACGGTCTTTAAATCGTGCTCATCGCCCAGGTATATACGCTTTGCTAAATGTTGCTGGGATTGAGCCTGGTTCGGTGACTGCTATGTCGATTGGATTTGGTTTAGGGCCCCGCATCAATGCGGCAGGCCGTTTAGGTAGTGCAATGAATGCCTATCAATTGTTATATACCAAAGATTGGCAAGAAGCGATGACGATTGCTGAAACCTTGCAACAATTGAACATTGACCGCCAAGAATTAACGCAATCAGCCCAAGAAGAAGCACGGGATTTGGCAGATGTGAAACCAGATACCCCACCATCTATTATTTTTGCGGCGGCACCCCATTTTCAATCTGGGATTGTTGGGTTAGTGGCTGGTCGTTTGGTTGAAGAATACTACCGTCCTGCAATTGTGGTTGAAGAAGGTGAAGAAGAATCACGTGGATCGTGTCGTAGTATTGCAGAATTTAATATTACTGAAGCACTTGATACATGCTCTGATTTGTTATTACGGCATGGCGGTCATGCCCAAGCGGCAGGATTTACCATTTTAACCGAGAATATTCCCGCCTTTCGTGAGAAAATAACGCAATTAGCGGCTGAAGCGCTTAAGAGTAAAGTCATTGAGCCGTCGATTGTTGTCGATAGTAAAATGCCACTAGCCCAAGCAACATTAGATTTGGCGCGTGAACTCGGTAAGTTGGAACCAACTGGCCAGAATAATGATGCACCATTATTTATTTCTGAGCGGTTAAAGGTGGTTGATGCGCGAGCTGTTGGCAAAGAAGGAAAACATCTAAAACTAAAAGTTGCGGATGGCCCTAGCACTATTGATGCAATTGCTTTCCGCCAAGGCGCTTGGATCCACAAAATGCCATTATACGTGGATTTGGTTTATCATCTAGAAGTCAATGAGTGGAATGGCTACGTTAAACCTCAACTCAATGTTAAAGACATCAAATCCTCAGGTTAGATTGGTTAACGACGAGGAGGGCGCAAGCTCGTATCACCTGCTAATGGGCGGATATGTTCTTTTGTGTCTTCCTCAACATATACCAAATTTACCCCACCTAATGAAACAACATCGCCATGATTCAGAATATGTTCTCGGATAGCATGTTGATTTACATAGACACCATGTGTACTGTCCAAATCATAGATGTGATACCGTCCTTGTCGCAGACGCAATTGGCAATGATGGCGGCTAATACGTGGATCATCTAAGACCAATTGATTGTCAGAACGACGTCCAATGTTGATCACATTGCTTTGGAGCGGCATCAGAAAATTACCATCTTTGAGGAAGGCCGCATCACGGGGTGGGCGTTCAGGGGTTGGGTGGTGACGCTCTAAGCGCTCTGTGCTAGTTCCTTCACCCGTAGGTGACATCGCTTGAACGCTGACTTGTCCACGCGCCTGTTGTGGGGTGGCTAGTACTTGAATGGTTGGCATTTCAGAAACTAAGATGCCCTGTTGGCGGGCAGCATCACGTACAAATGCAGCGAGCTGCCGTTCAAAAAACGGATAGTGGCGTTGAATAGCTGCATGATCCAACGGATGTAATTCAACATGCAAAGCTGTTAAACTTGAAATAGATGGTGAGTCACTGAGTGTGGTATCTTCTAATGCACGCGTGACTGCCCGCATGATAGATTCTACCCCAAGCGATTGCCCAAAAAAATTTTCAAATACGCCTTCTAAGTAGGCTTCTAACCGTATTAAGCTGGAGCGTGACACTGATAATTTTCTCATATTTTGCATTATGCAATGGCTGTGAAATGAGAATCAAGAGCCTGACGCACGTCATAGGGAAACCATCAGTCGCACGTCAGTTTCATGTGTGGGGCAATGGTGAGTTTAGCGTGGGGTGGTCACTTGAATGTCTTGCAGTGTGGTATTGATTGCGGTCTTTATGTCAATATTGTTGAGTGTTGAGTCTTTACTAAACCAGCCTAAAAATTCGACATTTCCTTTGGGGCCTGTAATGGGGCTAATTGTAACACCACATACTTTAAACCCGATAGTTTGGGCTGTGTTCATAATTTTCTCTAATACGTAGCGATGTACAAATTCATCTTTGACGACCCCGCCCTTACCAACATATTTTTTACCCGCTTCAAATTGAGGTTTGATGAGTGCTACAACTTCACCCGTAGCGGTTAACCAATTGTAAATGGGGGGTAACAGAATCTTGAGAGAGATAAATGATGCATCAATGCTTACAAATTGAATAGGCTCATCGAGGGATTCAATATAGCGGGCATTAGTGCGTTCAATGACAATAACGCGATCATCATTGCGTAACTTTAAGGCAATTTGCCCGTATCCTACATCAATGGCATAGACTTTAGATGCACCATTTTGTAAAAGGCAATCCGTAAACCCGCCGGTGCTAGCGCCAACATCTGCACAAATAAGATTTGTCACATTAAGTTTAAAGGCATCAAATGCGCCTGCAAGTTTTTCTCCCCCTCGGCTTACATACTTAGGCGCGGTTTGTACCTCAATGGTGCTATCTGCGGCAATTTGCATACCCGGCTTGTCTGCAATTTGTCCATTTACACGCACTTCACCCGCACGGATGAATCGTTGCGCCATTTCACGGCTAGGGGCGTGCCCACTTTCATAGACTAAAACATCAAGACGTTTTTTCATCACCACAACCTGTTAATTCTCTATTGCCTATTCTTTTAGGCATTCTTCACAAAACCTGTGAATTCGACAGGATCTATTCTATCATGCTCCCCTAGAGCAGAACGAGTATGTTATAATCCTCGCTTGTTTTAAGAATGGATACTAATGCAAGTTGCAATTGCTTTACTAAAAAATATGCGCCCAAAACAATGGGCAAAAAATGGATTTGTCTTTGCCGCGCTTGTCTTTGATGGCAAATTGACCGATCCGGAATCTTTGATGCGTGTTTTTGCTTCATTTGGGTTGTTGTGTTTGACTGCAAGTACGATCTATTTAATTAATGATTTGGTCGATCTTGAAAAAGACCGGGCACATCCTAAAAAACGATTCCGTCCGTTAGCGTCTGGCAAATTGCCTGTGCCTGTGGCAATGGCAGCAGCAGTTATTTTCCCGCTAATCAGTTTATCATTGGCTACTTTGCTCGCGTGGGAATTAGCGGTTGTTTTGGTTGCATATCTTGTCTTGCACATTGTCTATAGTTTTGTCTTGAAAAATATCGTTTTAGTTGATGTATTCTCAATTGCGGCAGGGTTTGTCTTGCGTGTTTTAGCTGGTGTTGTTGTGATTGAAGTTGAGCAGTTTTCCCAATGGTTATATGTCTGTGTAGGGTTACTCTCATTATTCCTAGCGGTTGGTAAGCGGCGTCAAGAATTGGTGCTTTTAGGAGACACAGCAGAGACTACTAAGCCTGTTTTAAAGCAATATAACATTACTTTGTTAAATGACATGTTGCGGATGACAATGACGAGTGCTGCCATTGCTTATACATTGTATGCCATTGAAGCAGAAACCTTATTAGTCGAAAATTCAGTGTTTTTGTTAACCATACCGTTTGTATACTATGCACTCTTCCGTTATCTTTATATCATCTATGTGGAACAGCATGGCGGCGACCCAACAGAAGTTTTATTTGAAGACCGTCCTTTGCAACTATCGATCGTATTATGGATTAGTTTAGTGATTGTATTGTTTTACATCTTATGACGTTCGAAGCAACGGCTCCAGCAAAAATTATCTTATTTGGGGAACACGCGGTTGTTTATGGACAACCAGCTATTGCTATACCTGTTACCTCTCTGCGAGCGCGGGTTTATGCAGAACCCACTACACCCCAAACTGGAGTTACCATTCACTCACCTAACACGCGGCAAGTTATTACAGTGGATCTGTTAGATCCAGATCCGCAAAGTTCATTAGCCTATGCTGTGCAATTGGTCTGTCAAAAGTTTGGTATTACCGATTTGCCAGATTATGCGCTCCATATTAATTCTAGTATCCCGCTAGGACGTGGGTTAGGGAGCGGGGCCGCAGTAGGAACCGCCTTGGTAAAGGTATTATTACAAATTTTTGAAAAAACACTGCCTTTAGCTGAACTGAATCAATTAATTTTTGAAGTTGAAAAAAAACATCATGGTACCCCTAGTGGGATTGATAATACAGTGATCGTTTACGAACAGCCGGTTTATTTTGTTAAAGGTGAACCCATTCGTACCTTTAAAATCGGACGTTCTCTATCACTTTTAATAGGGGATACAGGTTATGGTACATCAACACATATTACCGTTGGTGATGTACGACGTTTATATGAACTGGATGCAGAGCACTATATGACAATTTTTAATCGCATTGGCAAAATCACCCGTGATGCACGCCGTTGCATTGAACGCGGGGATGCGTTTCGCTTAGGGCGGTTAATGAATGAAAACCATGATCTCTTACAACGGTTGACAGTTTCTTCTATCGAATTAGATTTTTTGTGTGAAATGGCTGTTGAGGCAGGGGCATATGGGGCAAAGCTCTCTGGTGGTGGGCGTGGTGGTAATATGATCGCGTTGGTCGCTGACAATGTTGTGGACGATGTGATGAAAGCGATGTATTCCGCAGGGGCGCAGCAAGTTGTTAAAACGCGGATTTTGCCGCAACAAGATTAAATCTGGGGGTATAACATGACTGGCTATTTGGCATTAGAAGATGGACGAATTTTTCAAGGTAAGGGCTGGGGAGCGGAAGGTACACAAACTGGTGAGATTGTTTTTAATACATCTATGACGGGGTATCAAGAAGTTTTAACAGACCCGTCTTATCATCGCCAAATTGTAACAATGACGGTTTCTCATGTAGGTAATACGGGTATCAATTTAGAAGATGAGGAAGCCAAGCAAGTTTGGGTCGCTGGTTTTGTTGTGCGCGCACTCAGCCCCGAAGTAAGTAATTGGCGTAGTGCAGGTAACTTAGAGGCGTATCTAAAGCAGCACGGTAAAATTGGGCTAAGTGATATTGCAACCCGCGCATTGGTTCGTCATATTCGTGAAAAAGGGGTTATGCGGGCAACAATTGCCAATGGTGATTACGATACAGATGATTTGGTTGACATGGCGCGCCAATCACCGGATATGTCTGGTGCAAATTTGGTTAATGAAGTAACCTGTTCTATGGCATATGATTGGACAGAACGTAGTGATCCTCAATGGTATCGTGATCACGCCTATGACCCGACAGGGCCGTTAGTTGTGGCATATGATTTAGGTATCAAACGTAATATTTTACGCTTGTTAACCGATCGTGGGCTACGGGTAAAAGTGGTGCCTGCGCAAACGTCAGCAGATGAAATTTTAGATCTGCAACCTGCGGGCGTCTTTTTGAGTAATGGCCCTGGTGATCCATCTGCGGTGGAAGATGTTATCAAGAGTGTGCAAGGGTTATTAGGCAAAACCCCGATGTTCGGAATTTGTTTAGGGCATCAGATTTTGGCGTTGGCACTAGGTGGGACAACTGAAAAAATGCGTTTTGGACATCGTGGTGGTAACCAACCAATCAAAAATTTGTTAACGGGACAAGTTGAAATCGCCACACATAATCATGGTTTTGCGGTATCAAAAGACGGTGAACTTGGTGGTGCTGAAATCACGCATCTAAACCTAAATGATGATACCGTTGCAGGATTGCGTCATAGCGACTATGGTCTATTTAGTGTGCAATATCACCCCGAAGCGGCGCCGGGCCCCCATGATTCTTTATATCTATTTGATCAATTTGTAGAACGAGTAAAACAGTCATGACACGGTCACAACTACTTGATCGGATTGCTGCATTAGAAAAAGATACGAGCCGCTTATTTGTGCCGATTATTGGTCGTTTTGTACGAATGACAATCCCACCATTTTTTGCTTTTTTAGTGTTAAGTGTCAGCATGACACTAACCCGTGATTGGTGGACAGATTTGCTAGGTGGCCGCAGCGCGGCAGCAGACTCTTTAGTGGTTGTTTTACCATTAGCTGTGTTTGTTTTGGTATGGCAAACCGCAGAACGCGAGCACCAGTTATGGGGACGCACAGTTAAATTTACACGATTATGGCGTGTTATTCGCGATTTACATCGAGATGCTGGGCTTTCAGTTGAACTTCAAGACGAACATGTTGAACGTTTGAATGAAGCTGAAACTGAGTATCAAGCGTTGCTTGAGCTCTGATGCAAGCCATTATTTTTGTAGGGTTACCTGCCACGGGTAAGTCCACATTTTATAAAACACATTTTATTGATACACATATTCGCATCAATTTGGATATGTTACGCACCCGTAACCGTGAAACGATTTTAATCTATGCTTGTCTTGCGGCAAAGCAGCCCTTTGTTTTAGATAATACTCATCCCGCCCCATCTGATCGTGAATCTGTGATTTCATTGGCTAAAGCGGCGCATTTTGAGGTTGTCGGTTATCACTTTGATGTGCCGCTTGAGGTCGCTTTAGCCCGAAATACTAAACGTGATACGCCCGTTCATGAAAATGGAATTTACGCCAAACATAAACAATTAACGCCCCCTCAATATGCTGAGGGGTTTGATGTGTTATATCATGTGGATATTGACCTAGCGATTAAGATGTATTGATTGCTTAGCGTGGGTATGTTATGAGTCCTGTTGAACAAAGATTTTTCAAAGATTCTAATTTTTATATTTTTATAGCTATTGTTTCATTCGCTATTTTTGTTTTTGGAACAGGTGGTAAGTTATCATTTGGAACTGATTCTGCAAGTTACTATAGTGCTGCTAGAAATCTTTTAGATGGTCACGGATTGGTAATTACATGGGTTTCTGGTGAGTCTAGCCCTCTCGTGAATTTTCCGCCCGGCTATCCCATATTATTGGCTTTGTTAGATGCTAATTTGGCATGGATATATTGGCTGCATGGGGTAGTGTATATGCTGAATATATGTTTGATAGCTTATACCATCTTTGAAGCGACTCATAGTCAGTTGATGGCTGGAGTTGGTTCTTTTTTTGCATGGTTTATGCCTGTGCTTTTAATGATACATAGTGTGTTATTGACAGAAGCTATTTTTTTACTGTAACGTAAAAAAGCCACTACCTCTGGTAGTGGTGGTAGTAGTTGGTTAAACCGTGAATGAAAGCGAGTATGATAAACGATCCTAGAAGGTGCGAACTAAAAGGAGGTTTATCATGACTCGAGAGTTTAAGAAATTAACACATACCTTGTATGAATGTAAGTATCACATCGTATTCTGTCCGAAATATCGCGTTCGGATATTGTCAGGAGAAGTGGGAGCGTATGTCTATCGTGAGATCTATCGCTTGTGTGAGCAAAAAGCCCAAGTGGAAGTGATAGAAGCGAATGTGCAAGCAGATCATGTGCATGTCATCTTATCGATCCCCCCGAAGTATTCGGTGTCAAATGTGGTGGGCTACTTGAAGGGTAAACTAGCGCTCCGCGTGTTCCATGAACATCCCACGGTGCGAAAATGCTTGTGGGGTGGAAAGTTATGGTCACGAGGGTATTGTGTGAGCACCGTTGGGATTGATGAAGATAAGATACGCAAGTATGTGCGTTGGCAAGAAGCGCGTGACAAATATCAAGAATATACCCAAAAGCGATTATTCGATTAGCTAAAACTGTACGAGAGCACCTTCTAGGTGCAATAGTTAAAAGCCACCGCTTCTAGCGGTGGATTATTTACTACTGTTTCAGTTGTTCTTAATCTTGTTATATCATCAACGTATTTTTATTGCGGCTGTTATATTAGGATTGAGTATTACTGTTCGTTATGCAGGTTTATCTGCAGTTGTTTTATTGGCAATTTATCCTTTTGTATTTCAGTCTCAGCATTCTTTATCCTACAAACTTAGAAAGTCATCATTGTCAACCATCATTGCAATTATCCCATATGCAATAATTTTTTTAAGAAATCGTAGCCTTGGGTCTAGTGGTAAATCGTTAGCTGTTCATCTTATTTCGGTTGACCATATTTTAGGAGGATTGATTACTATTTTATTATGGTTATTGCCGATTGCTTTATTGTTAAATTTTTTTGTTTTGGACTTGGTAAAGCGAAATCAAAAGATTCCAAAATTTAATTGGACTAATATTTCGTATTTATATACGTTATTTATTCCAATTTACATCATGTTCTTGGTTCTAGTGGTATCATTTTATGATTTTGTACCGCAATTTGATCGACGTATGTTATCACCTGTATTTGTAACAGGGCTTATTGTCGTAATAGTAGGTATGAAACATTTTTTTGAGGAACCATTAAAATGGAAAATATGGTCTAAATTAGGTTTGTTTAGTGTGGCGGTTATAGGGGGGGGCTTGCTTACAGCTGAGATTGCACAAATAAGATTAGTGGGAACTGTGGCGGACTTAGAAGATAATTCATCAGCATTAATTAATAATTTAGATGTTCCAATATATTCTAATGAACCCGCTATTATATATCTTTCCACAACAAAAACTGCTCACCATTTGCCTCAAAAAGTTTTTCGTAGTACTCAGAGTGAAAATCCTTATTACGATAGTCGGATAGAAGATGTATTGTCTCAACTTTATGCAGGCGAAGTAGCATTAGTCTATTTTACACATGAAGATATTGATAACTCTATTTACCGCCAACTGACGGTGGTAATTACCGCTTACCAACCAGCTGATACCATCTCGGTAGGTAAGCTCAATTACCATGTTCCCGTCAGCCGCTCCGCCGCCCTTCGGGTTGGCGGTAATGGGCGATGCCTTGCTATCGTGATACGCCCTTCGGGCTTCTCCGCGCCCTACGGGCGGCGGTAAATCACGATACCACTACTTATGTCTTCGCTTATAAGTAGAATGGCATCGCCCATTATATTCCTATATATGAATTATTCCAGTTCTGTTCAAATCCAATTGAGTTATCACATGAAGGATATGTTTTTACCAAAGAGAGTTGTATTTTTTCAATTGAAGGAGAAAGTAATGCTAATTGAAATAGGGTTATCTGCTGAAAAAACGTTGATAGTTTCTGAAACCCACAGTGCTATCCAAATGGGCAGTGGTGATGTTTCAGTATTGGCTACACCTGCATTACTAGCCTTGATGGAAGGAGCTGCCGCCGCTGCCATCGTACCCCATTTGGTGGATGGGCAAACATCAGTTGGGACATTTGTAGACCTCAAACATCTCAAAGCGACAGCCATAGGTAAAACGGTTCGGGCACGGGCGGAAGTTGTTGCTATAGATGGGCGTATGGTTCATTTTTCAATCCAAGCTTGGGAAGGTGATGACTTGATAGGGGATGGCGTCCATCATCGTGCTATTGTAGATCGCGATCGATTTATGGCGCGAATGATCGATTGAAATCTTATGTTTTTGGAAACTGTTGAATTTCCCTAAAACGAAAATCGCATAAATACGGTACACTTACACACTGAATAACCAATAAGCGAGAATCCCTATGCCAAAACGCGATGATATTCAGTCTATTCTGGTCATTGGATCGGGGCCGATTGTGATCGGTCAAGGTTGTGAGTTCGATTATAGTGGCGCGCAGGCCTGCAAAGTGTTACGCGCACAAGGCTATAAAATTATTTTGGTCAACTCGAACCCTGCAACGATCATGACCGATCCCGATTTTGCGGATGTGACCTACGTTGAACCGCTTTCCCCTGAAATTTGTGAACTCATTATTGCCAAAGAACGTCCAGATGCGTTGTTGCCAACGGTTGGCGGTCAAACGGCTTTGAACTTGGCTTTAGCGTTGCACCAGCGCGGCACGCTCGAAAAATATAATGTCGAGATGATCGGCGCGAATTGGGAAAGTATCGAACTAGCAGAAGATCGTCAGCTTTTTAAAGATGCCATGACAGAAATCGGACTCCCAAGCGCCAAAAGTCTGATGGTGAATAATGTGGAGGATGCGGTTCGTTTTGCTGAAGAAATCAGCTATCCGGTGTTGATTCGTCCATCGTTTACCTTGGGTGGTTCTGGTGGTGGGGTAGCTTATGACGAAGTGGGACTCCGGCAAATCGCTGAACGTGGCATTATGCTCAGTCCTGTAGGAACAATCCTTGTTGAAATGAGTATGCTCGGTTGGAAAGAGTATGAACTTGAACTTATGCGCGACGGCTATGGTAATTTTGTGGTCGTTTGTTCAATCGAAAATCTTGATCCGATGGGGGTTCATACCGGTGATAGTATTACGGTGGCGCCTGTCCAAACGCTGACTGACAAAGAGTTACAGCGAATGCGGGATATGTCCAAAGCAATTTTGGATCGCGTGGGGCTTTCAACAGGTGGTGCAAACGTTCAATTTTCAGTCAACCCGGATACTGGTGAAGTGATTGTGATCGAGATGAATCCGCGTGTGTCACGGTCATCAGCGTTGGCTAGTAAGGCAACGGGATTCCCGATTGCAAAACTAGCTGCATTGGTGGCGATTGGTTTTACACTTGATGAGATCCCTAATGATATTACTCGTGAAACGCCAGCCAGCTTTGAGCCATCCTTAGATTATGTTGTCGTTAAAATTCCGCGTTGGAATTTTGAGAAGTTCTCTAATATTGACCCCACATTGGGGCCACAAATGAAAGCTGTTGGGGAAGTAATGGCTATCGGGCGAACCTTTCCAGAAGCGTTGCAAAAAGGGTTGCGTGCTTTGGATATTGGGGTGATGGGATTTGGAAATCGCTTGGAAAATGCCACCCCCGAACAGTTGCAAATTCCGACTGCACAACGTCTTTATCAAGTTGCGCAAGCGCTGTTGAGTGGTGAAATGACCTCGACTCAGGTAATTGAACATACAAAATTTGACCCATGGTTTGTGCAACAGATGGTTGATACGATAGAAATTCAGCGAACGATCTTAGGCAAAAAGCTTACTTTAGATCAATTAGATGCCACTGATTTTTATAAACTCAAACGATATGGATTTGGGGATGCTTTTTTAAGCAAATTGTTAGACGTTTCAGAACTTGATGTTCGAAGCTATCGCAAAGAGTTAGGGGTCGCATCAAACTTTTATCGAGTGGATACCTGTGCCGCAGAATTTGAAGCCCATACGCCCTATTTATATTCAACTTATGAAGAAGATGATGAAGCATACCCTACTAACAAAGAAAAAGTCATTGTTTTAGGGGGGGGGCCAAATCGAATAGGGCAGGGCATTGAATTTGATTATTGTTGTGTCCATGCGTGTTGGGCGCTCAGTGACATGGGGTATGAAACCATCATGGTTAACTGTAACCCTGAAACGGTGAGTACAGATTATGACACGGCAGATCGGCTATATTTTGAGCCTATTACCTTAGAAGATGTTTTAAATATCGTCGATCGTGAACAACCTAGTGGGGTGTTGGTTCAGTTTGGTGGGCAAACGCCCTTAAATATCGCACAAGGGTTGCTAGATGCGGGTGTGCCTATTTGGGGGACTTCACCGGATACGATCGACTTAGCCGAAGATCGCGAACGATTTAATGCATTGATGCAAGACCTATCTATTACTCAACCTAAAGGGGCGACTGTTCGCACTCGTGATGCAGCCTTAGAAGCTGCTAAAACTATTGGGTATCCCATTTTGGTACGTCCGAGCTATGTATTGGGTGGGCGCGGGATGGCGATTGTATTTGACGCGCAAGAATTGACCCATTGGTTAGATAATAACGTCGAATGGGGGGATAACCCCGTTTTGATTGATCAATTTTTGGATGATGCGTTTGAAGTTGATGTTGATGCCCTCTGTGATGGTGAGCAGGTTGTGATCGGTGGCATTATGCAACATATTGAAGAAGCAGGGGTGCATAGTGGGGATTCTGCTTGTGTGTTGCCACCCTACAAGATTAGTGAATACCACTTGGATATGATTCGTGACATCACCCATCGAATTGGCTTTGCGCTAAAGGTTCAGGGGATGTTTAATATTCAGTTTGCGATCAAAGATGATCAAGTGTATGTCTTGGAAGTGAATCCGCGTGCTAGCCGCACGGTGCCATATGTTAGTAAAGCGATTGGCCATCAATTAGCGGGGTATGCTGCCCAAATCGCGGCTGGTAAAAAATTAACAGAGCTGGGTTTCATTGCCGAACCGAAAGTTAAGGGGTTTTGGGTCAAAGAAGCCGTATTGCCGTTCCAAAAATTTCCGGGTGTGATTGTTCAGCTTGGTCCTGAAATGCGCTCAACAGGTGAAGTTATGGGACATGCACCTAACTTTGGTCATGCGTTTGCCAAAGCTCAGATTGCTGCTGGAATGCCATTGCCCATTAAGGGTTCAGTGTTTATCAGTGTGAATCCCTCTGATAGAGGGAGTATTGTGAAGATTGCTCAAGATTTGCATCAGATGGGTTTTTCGCTGTTTGCGACTGAAGGGACTGCTCAAATTTTGTCATTAGTTGGGTTACCTATACAGGTTTTAAATAAAGTAAGCGATGGCTCGCCTAATGTAGTTGATGCTATCCGTGATGGTAAGATCGATCTAATCATTAATACACCTCGTGGTGGACGGGCGCATTCTGATGGTAATCAGATACGGAGCGCTGCACAGCAATATAGCGTGCCATTGGTGACTACCCTGAGTGCGGCAATGGCGACGGTTCAAGGGATCCGCGCTTTGCAAGCAAATCCACTCAATGTAATGAGTTTGCAAGACCATCACCAACAATGATATAGTGTTTGCGTGGGAGACTCGGCTTTGAATTTTTGATGCGGATTAAATGAGTAGGGATATTGTCAATTGATACGTTTTGACAAGTTACAAGATGCTGAGGAGATAATCCCTGGGTTTGTACGGGGATGGTTGCGTGATCGTAAAATTGTTGTGTATAAATTGCTATCCAATGAAGATTATGTTGTTGATCGATGGATTGAGGTTGGGCGAGAAACCTTGCTCAGTTGGAAAGTTAGCACCCCATATTGTGCTATTCATGATCTATCTGCTGGAGGGGTTGAGCTAACACCTTATGCTCGTCTAGCGACAACTACCGCTATAAAACGCTTACCATTACTACCCATGTATTCAGCCAATGTGTTATCACAGTCGCCAACAAATCGACTGTTGCAGTTATTTGTGTCATTCAATCTGGGGACTAAACATCCCACACTTAAGCGACAAATAGTCTTTTCGCTTGAGGATGGAGTGACATGGTTACTCCATCAGATTGATAATAAAATTTAATACCATTTCAAATAGTTGAGAATTGAGATTGACCATGTTGCCGGAACCAGATGGAATCGGGTATTTTCAACATGTGCGCCCTGACGTGAAGTATCATGTCGTATCTACTGGGGAGCATGGTGCTTCGCCACTGATCATGTTACATGGCTTCCCTGAATTTTGGTGGAGTTGGCGACATCAACTTCGCTTTTTTGATAAACACCAGATTCGGGCAATTGCTCCTGATTTGCGTGGGTTTAATCGTTCAGATAAACCGCTCAATGGATATGACCCTGTGACATTAGCAGGGGATATTGTGGGGTTAATGGATGTGATGGGTTATGAACAAGCTGCTTTGTTAGGGAATGATTTTGGCGGGTTTTTAGCCTATGTAATTGCATTTTTATATCCAGAACGTGTGAGCCGCCTTGCTGTGATCAACACGCTATATCCTGCTCGATGGGTACGCCGTAAAAACACGGGGGCTTTCGGGGTGAGCCTTTTTCATACATTAGCATCGTTAGGGCATGATGCTGGTGCACCGCTACTACGTTTTGGAAACCAAGTGATAGGTATTGGGCGCATTATGTTGTGGTTAGCATATCAACGGCAGATGTTTCCTTTTGCGGTGCGTCGGGCATATAGCAAAGCTTATAACCGCTCATGGAAAACAGCAACAGCATATGCACCATTAGCCGCTCGGTGGATGACCGCTCAAGCGCCAGAATCGTTAGTCCCTGCTCCACCATTGCTAGTTATTTGGTCTACGCATGATTGGACAGCTCCGCTACGGATTACCACAGGTCTAACTAATCATATGCCTGAGTCAAAACTAGCCATTATTAACCACGCGGGGCATTGGGTGCAGCAAGAACAACCCGAGCTTGTGAATCAGGTTGTGCTAGAATTTTTAAAAAGCTGAGTAATTTTGTTATGCCATTTATCCAACTTAATAGCATTTCTGTTTTGCCACCCCATGCACCACATAAAAAGGGGGGGCGTTGGTTTGGGCGGCAGCCTGAACCAGAAAACAAGCCTGTGGATACTATGCCACCATTATTAGATGATATAACTTTAAGTATTCGGGCAAAGGAAACTTTAGCACTTGTTGGCCCTTCCGGTAGTGGAAAAAGTACATTACTTAAAGTGATTGCTGGTCTAATAAAACCAAACCATGGTGAAGTGCTGTTCAATGAACTACCAATGTTAGAAATTCCTATAAAGGAGCGACGTATTGGTATGATTTTTCAAGAACAAGCACTCTATGAAACAATGACAAGTAAAGAAAACATTGGGTTTTATTCCCGCTTGCGCAAAGAGCCTGATCAGATCCCACAGCGGATTCGTGATGTTAGTCGTTGGATGGATGTAAACCTTGATCAGTTGCTTTCCCGGCGTCCGCCAACCTTGTCAGGTGGTGAACGGCAAAAAGTGGCGATTGCGCGTGCTTTAGCGCGAGACTTTGATATTTTCCTATTTGATGAACCTCTGACTAGTTTAGACACCCCAATGCGGAATCATTTGCGGGTGGCAATGCACCGATTATTTACACAACATCCCGTAACAACGATTTATGTTACACACGACCAACAAGAAGCGATGGCACTCGCTAACCGAGTTGCTCTTCTTCACGATGGTAAGATCCTACAAGTGGGGTCTGCCTTAGAACTGCTAGAACGCCCTTACAACATGTTCGTAGCAGGATTTTGGGGACACTGTAATTTTTTAACTGGACGTATTCAGAATGGACGGTGGCAGTTAGGGCAGATTGACCATGCTCCACCACCGATTCGGGCAGAAAATGGTAATCGATTAACGTTAGGTGTACGTCCCAATGATTTTGTAATTGATCCTGATGGCGTATTTGAAGTACGAATACAGCAAGTATTTTTGTACCATGACCGCCGTATTCAAGAAATTCATGGTACGATTGAGGGGCAATCTGTCATTGTTGAGTTACCAGTTGATATAAACGTTGAACAATCGCTGACTGTTTCCGCTCAAAAACTATTTTGGTTTGATACAAAATCTGGCATTCGTTTAAAAACCTAAATCCTGTATAAGAATTATCTCATCTCTGTTGAATTGCGAACGGTAGCACTTTATAATGATATTTAGTTTGTAACATCACCGTTTCTGCCCTCTGAAGTTAAGGAATCCAAAATGATTTATATTTTTGCGTTTATTGTGGTGTTGATACCACTTATCATTATTCATGAATTTGGGCATTTGATTGCTTGTAAATCAGTTGGGATTTCAGTACTTGAATTTGGATTAGGGTTTCCGCCGCGCGTAATGAAACTCTTTCGTTGGGGGGAAACAGATTTTACTTTAAATCTGTTGCCGCTCGGCGGGTTTGTGTTGCCTTATGGTGAAGATTTCTTCAAACCAGAAGGTGATGATGCAATGGAGGAGCGCAAGGGGAAATTGGAAACGGAACGCGAGGCGGAGTCACTTCAGTTAACAAGCGTCCATAGTGCAAAGCCTTGGCAAAAGATCTGGTTTCTATCCGCAGGTGCGCTGGCGAACTTTGTTACAGCATGGATTATCTTTATGCTTGTACCAATGATTGGCCTACCGGTCCAAGCTTCAGATGTTATGATTGATGAAGTTCTACCCGAAACTGAAGCAGCGAGTAAGGCTCTTCGAGAAGGTGACATCGTCACGGCATTGAATGGCGACCCATTTTTTAATAGTGCTGATTTAGAAGAACAATTAGTTGCATTTATTGAAGCAAATCCTGACACGCCGGTTATTTTTTCCATTGACCGCCCCATCACAGGACAAAGCTTTGATACTGAACTTTTACCCAATTTAGATGTTGATGTGCCAGAAGAACGGGTGCGGATTTTAGAAGTTCAACCAGATACCCCCGCTGAAACCGCAGGGTTACAATCCCAAGATGTGATCTTGGCGGTGGGCGAAGAACCCATTGATACATTAGAAGAAATGCAAGATCTCACTGCCGCTAATAGTGGTACGGAAATTATATTAACTATTGAACGCGGTGAAGACATTCTCGAAGTTCCTGTTACCCCTGAGCTATTAAATGATGAAGACCGCGCTCGTATCGGCATTCAAATTAGCATTTTATATGTCGCACCATTTGGGTTCCGTGTTACAGATGAAAATGTTAGTTGGGCGACTGAAGATCCATATAGTATTCCGGATGCCTTACAATATGGAACAGAACAATTTATTGAAACCATGGAATTGATTGTGAATTTCCCCGCCGAGCTGATTAGTGGGGCAATTAGTGTTGAAGAAGCGCGTCCGGTTAGCCCGGTTGGAGTGTCTCAACTAGGCGCCCAAGTTATCGAAGAACGGCCATTTCAGGATGTTTTGATTTTTATTGCTGTGATCAGTATCGCGCTGGGGGTTTCTAATTTGTTACCTATTCCTGCGCTTGATGGTGGCCGTATCTTGTTTGTGATTGTTGAGATTATCCGGGGCAAGCCAATGTCCCCCGAACGTGAAGGGCTGGTTCATTTAGCTGGTTTTGTGCTGATGTTTATGCTCTTGATTGTTTTAGTGATCAATGATCTACGAGATCCATTACAATTCCCGCAATAGAGGTTAGGGGAACACTCCCCTAACTTCCCATCATTAATAAAAATAAAATTGTTGCTAAGGGGACTATTTGCCCCGTTTTTGTGTGTCTGCAACTATCAAGGAGTCTGCAACTATCATGACACAATATGATGATTTTTTGGATGATATGGATGATCGTGATGATGATGTCGATGCGATGCCCAAACACCCATTTCAATACACTGTGGATGATGCGCTGGAAGTATTACCACTCTCGAATACTGATGATTTAATCCCAATTGATGTGGTGTATGGCTTTTCTGATGTCGCACCAGATGACTTACCTCGTGTAAAACCTATATGGCAAACACTCCCTGCTTCTCAGCGTGTGGCGATTATGAATCGCCTAGCGGAAGTGAGTGATGCCGACTTTATTGTTGATTATGCGACATTTGCGTCTTTGGGGTATATGGATGAAGATGCGATGGTTCGGTTAGCCTCGGTTAAAGCGGGTGGAACCGATGATTCTATGGCTACTATGCGCCTTTTATTTGAGATGGTCAAAACGGATAGTTCAGAATCAGTACGAACTGTTGCCATGCAGCAGTTAGGGGAATATATTTTGACCGCTGAACTTGATGGCAACCGTGATGAAACCAAAGATATTGAAGATTATGCTATTCAACTGTACCGTGATGAAACACAATCTCTAGATTTGCGACGTCGCGCTTTAGAAGCCGTTTCTAATGTAACCCGTCCTGAAATCTTTGACATGGTTGAGAACGCCTATTTACATACTGATGTTCTGATGCGTGAAAGTGCTGTTTCTGCGATGGGAAATACCTGTGATGAACGTTGGCAAGACAAAATCTTATTTGAACTCAGTAGTGATTCTCCAACCATGTGTCATGAGGCTATCCAAGCAGCTGGTCAGATTGGTATAGAACAAGCTGTTAATAAACTCAGTGAATTGGGGTATTCTGACGATAATCAACTACAAGATGCTGCCATTTGGTCACTTGGTGAAATAGGTGGCACAGAAGCGGTTAATGCCCTTAATGAATTATTGGCTCATGCTGAATCTGAATCTGATGAAGATCTAATTGAGCATGTTGAAGATGCCCTTCAACTAGCAGGGGCTTTAAACGATGATATAGATTTTGATCTCGATGATTGGGATGATTAATTTCTTCGAGCGAGCTTGAGGTCGCGTTGATTATCATAGCGGGGGCGGGGGATGTCCATATATACTTGCTATTGCAAGCATATGGGCTGAAGCTGCCCCCAAATTTGTTATAGGTGCTTGTCGATAGATTGTCTTCTCTACGCTATAATACACACTGCTTGTAATGATAAAGGAATGATAGTGCAACGCTTATATTGTGTTATTTCAGGGAATGTGCAGGGTGTAGGTTTTCGTGCATTTGTCCAAGGTAAAGCCTCCCAATTAGGTATAAATGGTTGGGTGCGCAATCTGTCAGATGGCACTGTTGAGATTATTGCTGAAGCTGACGGGGCTTTATTACAAAATTTATTAATGATTCTTAAAAGTGGATTTATCAAAGATGCTGTGGAGAATGTAAATGCCAACTGGCAAGCAGCAGAGGGCAACTTTACATCTTTCACGATTCGTTACTAAAACTTGATCAGGAGTTTTTAGCTTGATCCAATCACCTGAACGGTTAGCGTGGTTAACCTTATGGGGGGCGTTTATGATATTCGTCCTCATATTGTTGCTTTCAATTTATAGTGCGCAATGGTTGTTGTTTCAATCTGTTGTGTCTTTAGATGCTTCTATTGAAGTGGGGCGTGGAACATTAGGCTTACGCGAAAGCACAACGAGTAATGAAACCGTAATACGTCAATCGTGGCAATTTGGCTCATCGCAAACAATCACGACGGATGAAATTGCCCAAGGCACAATTTATTTTTCCGATCAAGCCAAAAATGATAGGGTTGTCGCCTTAGCAACAATTCTCCCCGGTAGCCAAGTGCGTTTAGCGTATTCCAAAAGCCCTCGATTTAGCTTTGGCCGGTCAAATTATCAAATTCTACTAGATGAGTTTGAAGGTCGTCTTGAAATCGAAATTCCGGCAAATTTGCCACAATCCATGCAATTTCAAATTGAAAGCCAACACGGTGTTGTTTCTCTTGAAGATACTGGAGTTTATTTGCTCTTTTCTCGCGATGACATTTTTACCATCATTCCATTGAGGGGAGAGGCGCAATTTGAACCCTTTGCAGGTGATTCTGTGGTTGTGCCACAAGGGCAAACTGCCGAACTCTTTGCCGATGACCAAACTATCTTGGTGACTAAAACCACGTATGAACTAACCAGAAACTCATTTTTTAACGATTCAGTGAACTTGCCGTTTCCTGATATTTGGGGGTGCTCAACATCAGAAGTTTCGCCGTTTGGCGAATTTAACTTATTTACTTTTGAAGGTAGACGCTCAATTTATATCCTGCGTTCTGGTGAATTACTGCAAAATAATGAAACAGGCTGTGCTCAATTTTTTGGTGATAGCCAAGTTGGTTTAGATACCTCTACTTTTGATTCTGTACGCATCCGAGCAACGTTAAATGTTAGATGGCACTCTTTGGCCTATTGTGGAACTGCTGCAAGTGAGTGTGCTTTGATGTTAGAGTTAACCTATTTGAACGAATTTGGGGTTGAACAACGATGGATTCATGGGTTTTATTCATTTGAACATACGAATCCAAATTTTCCACTGGCCTGTGTTTCTTGCCTCATAGAACATGATCGAATTACGCCCAATACATGGTATACCTATGAGTCTGGTAATTTATTAGATTTACCAGAAAATTTCCGTCCTACACGGTTGCAGCGGTTGCGGTTCTATGCATCAGGGCACGCTTATGAGGTTGCGATTGGAGAGGTATCGTTATTAGCAGAGCGCCGATAGTAAATATGCTAAAATTAAAATAGTAAATAAAGGTTTTTATTATGGTTACAACTGTATCAAATGAAAATGTGACATCTGTTAATGACCATATGGTCGTGGTAAACCCGGTGACTGGTGAATCTATTGGCACTATCTCAAATGATTCTCCAACCGATGTGGCTGAGGTCGTTGCACGCGCACGGGTGGCACAAAAAGGCTGGGCAGCAACATCAATTGAGGATCGATGCCGTATTCTGAAAAAATTTGGTGACTTACTTGTTGGTAAATACCAAGAGCATATGATTGAAACGATTCGCGCTGAAACAGGAAAAGCGCGCGGTGGGGCATATGGCGAAACGCTCGTTGTCGATAATTTTATTAGTTACTATGTAAAACATTCGCCAAAGTGGATGCAACCTGAATCTCGTGTGGGGTTAGTGCGTGGACTGTACAAAACAACGCTTGTCCGTAAACCCGTGGGGGTTGTAGGGAATATCTCACCTTGGAACTTTCCACTCGTGTTAACCTTTATTGATATGGTGCCTGCATTGCTTGCAGGAAATGCAGTTGTAGTTAAACCAAGTGAAATTACGCCATTTACAACGCTTGAGGCAGGCAAAATTTTAACCGAGGCAGGAATGCCCAACGATGTATTCTTGACTGTTACGGGGGATGGAACAACAGGTGCTGCGTTAATCGATTATGTTGATTTTATTATGTTTACAGGTAGCACAGCTACAGGGCGCAAGGTCGCAACCCGCGCCGCAGAACGCCTAATTCCGTTTTCTTTGGAATTAGGGGGGAATGACCCCATGATTGTTTTGCGTGATGCAGACATTAACAAAGCCGCTGCGAGTGCCATCAGTGCTGGGTTGGAAAATACTGGGCAATTATGTATGTCTGTTGAGCGTGTCATCGTTGAAGAACCCGTTTATGAAGAATTCATACAGGCGATGTCTCGATGGAATAAACGTGTTGTCGTGGGGACAGACAATGATCTGAATGTTCATGTTGGTAGCCTGACCAATGCTCGGGAATTAGATCGTACCCAAACCCATATCCAAGATGCACTAGATAAGGGGGCGCGTTTAGTGGCAGGTGGCAGACCAATGTCACATTTAGGGCAATGGTTCCATGAACCAACCATTTTGGCGGATGTCACCCGAGATATGTTGGTAATGCAAGATGAAACATTCGGCCCCGTTATTGCAATAACCAAATTTAAAACGGCTGATGAGGCCATTGAGATTGCTAATGATACGGAATATGGATTGTCTGCTTCAGTATGGAGCCGTGATGTGACCCGTGCCCAAAAAATCGGAATGCAAATCGAGTCAGGCGATGTGAATATCAATACGGCTTTAATTGGATTTGGGACACCTTCTATGCCCTTTGGTGGGGTTAAAAATAGCGGATTTGGGCGGCGCAATGGTCATGAGGGCCTATATAAGTACACATCCAGCCAAAGTGTTATTGTTGATCAATTCCCACTGTTACCAGAAGCACCAACCATTTATACAAATACATTGATACGTTTGGTGCGTTTAGCTCGCACAGTAGGCAGATTTTTCCCCTTCATGACCCCTTAAATAAACAGATGGGTGTGATGATACATTTTCTCATACCCATCTATCAGAATTGTGTTAAATTGTCTGATTGTTGAGATATTGTGCAACCCTTTCACCGGATACTCCGTATACATAGATAACAACACATACAAGAATGGAGTATCTAAAATGTCTGACCATACTATTGAAGCTGAAATACCTGTAAGAGTTGCTGACAAAGAAAAAAGTGCAACCAGTGATTTGCTGAGCCAACCTCGTTTTTGGGCGACACTTGCCCATGCGCTTAGCCCTATTATGTTCTTTTTCATCTTTGTAGGTGATGGCATATTCCCATTAGTTTTTATGGGCGCAAACTTGGGGATTTATCTCTATTGGCGTGAGAAGTCACCAGTAGTTAAGCGGGCGAGTGAGCAAGCCCTTGTTGCCCAATTAATCGGAACGTTTGGATGGTTAGCGCTGTTGCTATCTGGGATTGCGGTTTGGGTTGTGCTATTCATTATTTCCGTGATTTTGGTGATTGCACTCATTGGGATTATCTTAGCCCCATTAATGTTGGTGGCGCTCCCATTATTTGTGCTGGCAACCTTTGCACTGCCACTCTCTGCTGCACTATTTGGTGTAATTGGTGCATGGGAAGCATGGAACGACCGCGAATTCCGCTATCCGTATCTAGCTAAAATGATGGAGAATGGGGTGGGCGTTGATGTTGTCAAAGTTCGTAGTGAACAAAAAGCAGTAGAAATCGTCTAATTCATCTATCTCGTGTTAGATAGTCGATAAGCTCGTATGAATACCCATACGAGCTTTTTGTTTACGCAAATTTTGCTTGGCTAAACATCCGTACTTGTTTAACAAGTGGTGGCAGTATATCGAGTACATGGTCAATGTCTGCTTCGGTGGTATGCTGACCAATCGTTAAGCGTAAACCACCTAATGCCCATGTTTCATCATAACCGAGTTCTAAAAGTAATTCGCTTGGTTCGGGGTTGCCTGTTTTGCAAGCGCTGCCTGATGACGCCCCAATGCCCTTATTATCTAAAAACATTAGTAATTGATTACCATCAACATGTTGGAACGCAAAACTTGCATGGCTAGGCAAGCGTTCAGTTGCCGAACCGGTTAATTGCGCATCTGGGATTTTTGCTAGAACACCATCAATTAAACGATCTCGCAATGCGGCTAGATGTTGTACACGAGTTTCACGTTCTGTTTCTGCCAATTCTAAAGCTTTTGCTAACCCTACAATCAACGGCACATTCAGCGTTCCCGCCCGACGCCCCTCTTCATGACTACCCCCTGTTTGGGCGGGCATGAGTTGAATGCCGTCACGAATATAGAGAACACCGACACCCTTAGGGCCGTAAAATTTGTGGCCAGATAGTGATAACAGATCCACACCAAGCACTTGGACATCTAAGGGGAGTTGCCCGGCAGCTTGGACTGCATCTGTGTGGAACCATGCCCTATATCGATGGGCGATATCGGCAAGTTCTGCAATAGGGTTTATACTCCCTACTTCATTATTAGCTAACATGAGCGAGACAAGTGCCGTGTTATCACTAATCGTGTTTTTTAGAATATCTGGGGTTGTGACCCCTTCAGATGTGGTCGTGACAAAATCGGCATCGCATTCCATATGGGTTGCTAGTTGATCGACTGTTCGCCATACCGCACTATGCTCAACCCGACTTGTGATCAAGTGTGGATGGGTTATTCCTTGGTGTTTTGCTGTCCATGCTGCGCCACGTATGGCTAAATTGTCACTTTCTGATCCACAGCTTGTAAAAACAATTTCCTTAGGGGCACAATTCAGAATGTTCGCAACAGTTTCCCTAGCCTGTTCAACACCTTTTTCTGACTGACGAGAAAAGTGATGAATACCACTTGGGTTGCCATAGATTTCCGAAAAGTACGGTAACATGGCTTCTAGCACACGGTTATCAACAGGTGTGCTCGCACTATGGTCTAAATAGATTAACCGTTTTTCCATATAATGATGGGCTCCTTACTTGTTGTGATTTACCCTTCGCGCATTAGCATTCGGATGTATTGAGCGCGCTCAAAGGCTGCCGGATTGTCAACATTTTTCTGGCTTAATGTGCCACGAAAATCAGCCAAGGATTCAAAATTATTGTGGCTCATCCACCGACTGAGATCATCATGTAATTTTTCTGTGTAATCTAAACCGTGTTGATAGAAAGCTGCCGCAATTTGAACTGTTTGTGCACCGGCTAGTAGCGCTTTAATGACATCATCTCCAGAGTGAACGCCTGTTGAGAGTGATAAGTCAGCAGTCATGCGTCCATGTAAGATGGCTGTCCATCGTAATGGTAGGGTTAATTCTTTGGATGTACTGAGTTGTTGCTCTAAATGTAACGACATTGTAGCGACACGAATTTCAGGTTGTAAAAAGCGATTGAATAAAACAATTCCTTTAGCACCAATGTCAGAGAGTCGATGACATACATTTGCTATAGATGTATAAAATGGGCTGAGTTTAACAGATACAGGAATGTCAACAACATCGATCACCGATTGAACAATTTCAAAGAGTTCATCTTCCAATTGCTGCCCCGTTTTCGTAGGATCCGCCGCGACGCTATAAATATTCAGTTCTAGCCCATCCACCCCAGTATTTTCTAATTCTTTGGCAAATTGTGTCCAGCCACCGGGTGTTATGGCATTTAAGCTAGCAATCAGTGGCATTTTGACAGCTTCACGCGACTTCTTTACCCAATATAAGTGAGAGCGTGCAGCGTCACTGTCCAAATTTGGAAAATAAACGCGCGCATCCGCAATATGGTCGCCTTTGATGGGGTGTTTTCCACTATCATGGGCATCCTGTTCAGCGCGGATCTGTTCTTCAAAGAGTGACCGAATCACCAATGCCCCTACACCGGCTTCTTCTGCACGTTGGATGCGATCAATCATATTTGATAATGTACTTGCGGCGACGACGATTGGGGAGGTTAATGGGATGCCCATATAATCCGTTTGAAGTGTTGCCATGTATGTTTGTCCCCTTGATTGTCTTTTTTCTAAGTTTGTACTATTCTACCATTAGACTATGGAATACGGGATGTTGACCCCTTAAGATTCAAGATTCCGATAATTGATTATATGTTTTAGGGTCTGCCATTCTATTGCGATGGTGCCGCCTGAACGGTATAATCTCGAATGGTCGATTTTGGGAGCTTTACGGCTCAAACAATTAATTGGAGTCTTTAATGCTGGATGCATTTTTTAAACCAAACGCGGTTGCCATTTTGGGGGCTAGTCGAAGTCCTGAAAAGTTAGGATATTCTGTTCTTGCAAATGTTGTCGAAAGTGGTTTTCGTGGTGGTGTGTATCCCATCAATCCTAATACTGAATCTATTTTAGGATTTAAATGTTATCCAAGTGTTGAGAATTTGCCCGAAACGCCAGATTTAGCGGTTATCGTGATCCCGTATAACCATGTACCCGAAGCGGTTGAAGCCTGTGGTAAGGCGGGTATCAAAGCCGTTATTGTGATTAGTGCTGGATTCCGTGAAGTGGGGATGTCTGGGTTTGAGCGTGAGCTAGAAGTCCAATATATTGCTAAACAGTACAATATGCGGCTAATTGGCCCTAATTGTCTTGGGATTATTGATACGCATACCCCCTTAAATGTAACATTTGCAGCAGGGACACCACCCGCAGGCCCTATTGCATTTATGAGCCAGTCAGGGGCATTGGGGACTGCTATTCTAGATTTGAGTATGTCTGGTAGACGATTAGGATTAGGGAAGTTTATCAGTTTAGGTAACAAAGCTGATGTTGCCGAAGCCGATTTGCTGCGTTATTTGGCTGATGACCCCGAAATTAATGTGATTCTTTCCTATAGTGAGGGGTTGCCTGATGGGCGCGAATTTATGGATGTTGCGCGGGCTGTAACCCGTAAAAAACCTGTCATTATGGTAAAAAGTGGGGTGACCCAAAGTGGCCAAAAGGCTGTTTCATCGCATACCGGTAGTTTGGCAGGTGCAGAACAAGCCTACCAAGCGGCTTTTTACCAATGTGGGGTGTTACGGGCTGAAACAATGGAAGAACTATTTGATTATGCACTTGCGTTTGCCTATCAACCATTGCTCAAAGGGGATCGCATTGTGATTGTTACCAATGCAGGTGGCCCCGGTATTTTGGCTACCGATGCGCTCGAAAAAGCGGGTATGGAATTAGCACACTTAGAAAACGAGACAATTCGCGCCTTAGAAGATTATTTGCCCGGGGCGGCAAGTGCTGCTAATCCAGTCGATGTATTAGGTGATGCAATGAATGATCGCTATGAATTTGCCTTAAAAACGGTAGTAGCCGATCCTAATGTTGATGGGATTTTAGTGTTGTTAACACCGCAAGCGATGACTGAAATTGAAATGACTGCCCATGCTGTAGGGCGGCTATCTAAAGAAATTGATAAACCTATTCTGGCGTGTTTTATGGGTGCCTATCGTATTGAAGCTGGAATTGCTATTCTCGCTGAATATGGTGTGCCAAATTATTCATTCCCAGAGCGTGCGGCGGCTGCGTTTGCTGCGATGCGAGATTATCGGTTGGCACGTCACATGCCTGATGTTGAGATTATTCAACATCAAGTGGATAACAATGCTGTAGAATCCATTATTGAACAGGTTCGGGGACAAAACCGTGTTTCAATGGGGGATGCTGAGTGCCGTGAAATCTTAGATGCCTATGGGATCAAACGCCCTGCGGCTCATATTGCGGCAAATGCCGATGAAGCTGTCAAACTAGCTAGCGAAATTGGCTACCCGGTTGTGTTGAAAATAGCTAGTCCCGACATCTTGCATAAAACGGATATTGGTGGTGTGAAAGTTGGGTTGAATAATGCTACTGATGTTCGTGATGCGTTTGAATTAATTGTGTACCGTGCCCGCCGCTATGTTCCTGAAGCAACTATTTGGGGGTGTTTAGTACAGGAAATGGTGCCTTCGGGGTTAGAATTATTGGTTGGTATGAGCCGTGATTATCAATTTGGCCCATTGGTAACCTTTGGGTTAGGGGGCATTTATGTTGAAGCCTTACGCGATGTAGCGTTCCGAGTAGCACCATTTGGGCGGCAGGATGCAGAAGATATGTTAGAAGAAATTCGTGCACGGTCTTTGCTAGAAGGAGTTCGGGGCGAACCACCTGTAGACAAAGCGCAAATTATCGATACATTGCTTCGCATTAGTCAATTGGTGACGGATTTTCCAGATATTGTGGAGCTAGACATTAACCCATTAGTTGTATACGAAGCAGGGCAAGGGGCGATTGCTTTGGATATGCGCCTTGTTTTACAAGCAAAATAGATTCTTGGAAAGATAACTTTTATGGCAAAAACACTATATATTACATCTGTAGTAACCTTCTCTGGTAAAACCTCTTTATGTTTGGGGTTGGGGTTACAAATGCAGGCTGACAGTAAAAAAGTGGGGTATTTAAAGCCAATTGGAACTCAACCTTTTATGGTGGGGAACAATCTTGCTGATGAAGACGCAAATTTTGTACGTCAAGTGCTACGTTTAGAAACCCCTGCTTGGGAACTATCCTCTGTAATGGTTACAAATGATTTGTTAGAAGAAATTTTAGCGGGCAAAGATGTTGAAACCATTGGCAAAGGGTTGGAATCTGCGGTAACAACTGCTAGCGAAAAACATGATGTGCTGCTTTTAGAAGGTGGAACTTCTATGCGAGATGGTTCGTCGGTAGGGTTAGATACACTGCATGTCGTCAATCGTTTGGATGTACCTGTTTTATCTGTAACGCGCTGGCGGAGTTTGCGTTTTGTGTTAGATGATATTATGGCGGCTCGTGCACGCCTAGGTGAGCATTTGTTTGGCGTTGTGATTAATGCTGTTCCTGAAGATGCTATGGAACTAGCCAACGAACAATTACGTCCTTATCTGGAAAAACAGGGTATTCGCACCTACGGGATTTTGCCTTATCAGCAATCTTTAACAGCGGTGACGATTGGTGAAATTGTTGAATTATTAGAGGCACAAGTTTTGACAGGTGATCATCTCTTTAGCCATCTAGTTGAGAACCTAACGGTTGGTGCAATGACGGTTGAATCTGCATTGCCACGCTTTCGTCGTCAGGTTAATAAAGCAGTCGTAACCGGTGGTGATCGGGCTGATATTCAAGCTGCTGCCTTAGAGACATCTACCTCTGTGTTGGTTTTGACAGGGAATTTGCAACCGAGCCCTTCAATTTTGAAGATGGCGGAAGAACGCGGCGTTGCCGTTTTACTTGTTCGCCAAAATACGATTACAGCAGTTGAATCCATAGAAAAGATTTTTGGTCGTACACGCTTGGGGCAAGCCGAAAAGTTAAATCGCTTTCAGGCAATTATCGAAGAGCATATCGATTATGATCGCCTGAAAGAGGATCTGGATTTCTAATATTTATACTTAACACGCTTTAGGGTGTGATTTTTGAATACTTAGTGAGGTTTAGCAGGTTTTTTTATTGCAAATGCGTTTTTAAACCAAACAATTATGCATTATCATCAATATGGTGTTAAGGATAACACCTTATCACCAAGTTGCACTTAAAAACGTGTGGTATTTGGTGTTGTTGTGGATGTGATGTTTGGTGCAACACCCCTTGAAAACTTTGAGAGTGAGAGGAAATACAAGATGTCTATGATTGAAGCAGTAGTTGGGCGGCAAGTGCTTGACTCGCGTGGTAACCCAACCGTTGAAGTGGATGTCATCTTGAGTGATGGAACGTTAGGTCGTGCGATTGTTCCCAGTGGTGCTAGTACAGGTGAACATGAAGCAGTTGAATTGCGCGATGGTGATAAAAGCCGTTACGGTGGCAAAGGCGTTTTGCAAGCAGTTGACAATGTAAACGGCGAAATCGCAATGGAATTAGTTGGCTATGATGTATTTGACCAAAAAGCGATTGATGAAGCCTTAATTGATTTAGATGGTACCCCCAACAAAGGGCGATTAGGGGCAAATGCAATTCTTGGGGCATCATTGGCTGCCAGCAAAGCTGCTGCATCTTATCTTGGTTTACCATTGTATCGTTATTTGGGTGGTGTTTATGCGCATGTATTGCCAGTGCCCATGATGAATATTATGAATGGTGGGAAACACGCAACCAACAGTACTGACTTCCAAGAGTTTATGGTAATGCCTGTTGGCGCTGAGAGTTTCTCTGAGGGCTTGCGCTGGGGGGCTGAAATTTACCAAGCCTTGAAAAAAGTTTTGCATGACAAAGGCTTGCCCACCACTGTTGGTGATGAAGGTGGTTTTGCCCCTAGCTTATCATCTAATGATCAAGCCATTGAAGTTATTTTGGAAGCTATTGATGCGGCGGGTTTTAAAGCTGGTGATGAAATTTACATTGCACTTGATCCTGCTACCAGTGAAATCTATGAAGATGGCAAATATCAATTAGCAACTGAAGGGCGTGCGCTTTCTAGTGAAGAAATGGTGCAATTCTGGGCAGACTGGGCAGATCGATACCCAATTATTAGTTTGGAAGATGGCTTGGATGAAAATGACTGGGATGGTTGGAAAATGCTCTATGAAGCGATTGGCGACCGTGTACAACTGGTCGGTGACGACTTACTGGTAACCAATACCGATCGCGTAAAACGTGCAATCACAGAAAAGACCTGTAATGCATTGCTTTGTAAAGTAAACCAAATCGGGACATTGACGGAATCATTCGCTGCAAGCCGCTTGAGTCAGTTCTATAATTGGACGGTTGTGGCGAGTCACCGTAGTGGTGAGTCAGAAGATAATACCATCGCAGATTTAGCTGTTGCACTCAATGCAGGGCAAATCAAAACTGGTGCGCCAGCGCGTAGCGATCGTATTGCAAAATATAATCAATTACTCCGTATTGAAGAAGATTTGGGTGAAACCGCTAAATATGCAGGGCGTGATGCGTTTCCAAATTTGTCCCGCTCGTTGTAGTTTGTGCATTTTGCACAGTTATAATTTGATGTAAATTGTCTTGAGGGCGCTTGCGCCCTCTTGTGCGTTAAACTGCCTTAAACCTATATTGGCTATCCACACGTTATAATCAGTGAGTAAATGAATTATGGGGAAGTTATGCTAACAGAAAAACGGACTAAAATTGTTGCTACCATCGGGCCAACATCATATGACGAAGATATTATGCGTGAGATGTTTCGGGCAGGGGTTAATGTTGCCCGTATTAACTTTAGTCATGGTGACCATGAAACCCATGCAAATGCTATTGCTCAGGTTCGCCGGATTGCCCAAGAGGAAAATGTTGTGGTGGCGATTTTGGGGGATTTGCAAGGCCCCAAAATACGGTTAGGGAAGTTTGAAGAATCAATGCGGATGGTGAAAGGTGATGAACTCGTTCTAACCACACGTGAAGATTTTGATCTTGCGCAACGCGAAATCCCTTTGCCGCATCCTGAATTAGTCGATGATGTGCAACCCGGCCAACGTTTGTTATTGGATGATGGCGAAATAGAATTATATGTTTTAGAAAAACCTGTGAGTACGGATCTTGTGTGTAAGAGTGTAACGGGTGGAACCTTAAAGCAGCGTAAAGGGGTGAGTGCGCCTGATAGCCAACTGCGAATGTCTGCATTAACACCAAAAGATCACGAGGATCTGAAATTTGCGATTGAGCAAAATGTTGACTGGATAGCGATGTCTTTTGTCCGAAATGCGGATGAAGTTCGTGAATTACGGGCGCTCATTCGTGTGCAAAACGGCGATTTGCCAATTATTGCAAAGATCGAAAAACCGGAAGCCATTAAAAATATTGAAGAAATTGCACAGGTTTCTAACGCTGTTATGGTTGCGCGTGGCGATCTTGGGGTTGAAACAAACCCTGCTTCTGTGCCGATTTACCAAAAAGAAATTATTCGCTTGTGTAACAAGTTGGGTAAACCAGTGATTACGGCAACCCAAATGTTGGATAGTATGATCCGTAACCCGCGCCCGACTCGGGCTGAAGCCTCTGACGTTGCAAACGCTATTTTTGATGGCACCGATGCAGTTATGCTTTCTGGTGAAAGTGCTAGCGGCGGGTACCCCGTTGAAGCCGTTCAAATGATGGCAACGATTGCGTCAATTGCTGAGCGTCAATTGATGGAATATGGTAAAGATCATTTACGCAATATTTTGCGTTCCTATGACACCGAATCTGATGCGCACCAATTCCGTGATGATAGTAGCACGGCGGATGCGGTAAGCCATGCAACCATTGAAGTTGCTGAAGCGATCGGGGCAAAAGTGATTGTTTGTAGTACATGGACGGGCTACACTGCACGACGGATTTCCCGTGAGCGTCCGGGAACACCGATTGTGGCAATTACGCCAAATGAAAAAACGTATCACCGCTTGTCACTTTCTTGGGGTGTTGATAGTTTAATGGTGGATGAATATGCTACTATTGATGAGATGTTTGCGACAGTTCGTCGTGCTTTGTTGGAAAATAATTATGCTAAAACAGGTGATCGGATTGTGATCATTTCAGGGGTACCATTTGGTGTAAAGGGGTCTACCAACTTCATTAAAGTAGATACACTTTAATCTTATAGGTGAGATGGATGCCTCTTATGCTAAACTTAACCATAAGCACGCACTTAAAGGATTAAATCTATGAAGTGGTATTTACTAGTTGGAGTTCTGTTGATTAGCATGGTGTCAACAGTTGCTGGTCAGCAAACATCAACCAATACAATAGTTACCATCGAACGGATTGTGGCAGCATTAGAGGCAGTTGGGGAGTATGACAGTTATATTGAGGTGATGACCTATTCTGAAACTCAAGAATTGACGGTGGTTTCAGAGGGTGAAGTTGTTTTAGCCTCAACACGCTTTGGGGAAGTCGAAAGCCAAACAACAATTATGCGCGATGATGGTTCTGGGGCATATTCAGCTGTTATTTATAATGAATCGAATGGTGAAGGGAGCTTTACCATTGGTGAGTTGCGTTATGTTGATGGTGTTTTGTATGTGGCAACCGAAAATCTGCCAGACACAAGCCCCATATTGCCGCTCCAAGAATGGCAAACGGTGGATGACCCGCAAAGTATAACCGACTTTGATCTATTGAACCCATCACGATTTCTATTAGCCCTAGAAGGCGATTATCAGTCACCCTTTACCGATATAGATTTAATGATGGAGTTGGTACAAGAAACACGGGTTCGCCAAGAAATTTTTGAGAGTCAAATTGTATCCGTGATAGATGTTGAGTTTAGTGTCGGTAGTTTAGCGACTTTAGTGGACGCCTTGCCAGCACGTTTTGCGGACGATGAAGAACTGAACACCCGTATTTTTGATTTTATGGCAGAAACTGGGGAACTAACATTAACAGTATATTTGGGGGACAATGATCAATTGTTGCAGATCTCCTTACAGTTAGTTTCGAATGCTGTTGGCGTTGACATGCATGAAATGGACGAATCAATGCCCGCTGGTTATATGGCAGACATTAGCCTTGTTGGGGTTCAGGTGTCTTCATTCCGTGATGTAAACGCCGTTCAGGCAACGATCAGTGTTCCATAACAAGCTTAATCATCAATAAATTCAAGATCATCTTCATAGGGCGAATTATTGAGTTGGCTTAATACGGATGATGATCTTTTTGCCTGTTGTTGGTCAGGGTAGGTTTGTGGGGTTGCACAGTGAGGGCATAAGTTCCATGTTAGTTCTAGGAGTTGCTCACAATTAATACACGATTTTTTCAATCGTGTATGGCAATAGGGGCATACTTGCCAGTTATTTTGCACAGCGCGTCCGCACCCAGGGCAGTGTGGTTTTTCTTCAATTTCTTGTAATAGTGCTTCTTCTTCTAGTGATCGTTCATAAGCGTCTGCTAATGTTTCACGCGGGCGTAACATCAGATAAACGATTAATCCAAAGAGTGGCAACACAAATACAATAATGGTTGCCATAATTTGTGCGATTGGATCACGCGAGCGGGCCCGCATATCTTGCCATGTCCATAGTGTCATGCCAAGCCATAAGGCTGTTAACCCTGCCCCAGTTAGGGTAATTGAAAATAGTAGAATGTTATTGATTGTATTTGCGTCCATTTTCGAGCCTTTTTTTAGCCACATTCTGTAGTATAGCATGGTTGTTGAGGTTCATTATACCGATAAAGGATTTATTATGTGGGAGCAAATTGAACAACATGGAACACCGTCCTTAAGTTTGACCGAGCTGTTAGCAGCGATCTTGCGCATAGGGGATCAAAAAACAGATGCGTATGGAGTTGCACAACGTTTGGTAAACCATTTTGGGACATTAGGTGAACTTGGGCGTTGTGATTACGCGGATTTAATTCATGTACATGGATTGCAACCGGCACAAGCCGCCCAAATACTGGCCGCTATTGAACTAGGACGACGCTTGATGAGCCATCCTGAAAATAGTCGTCCTGTTATCAAAACGTCTGCCGATGCTGCTCAACTGTTATTAGTGCATATGGAAGCGCTAAAACAGGAACAATTACGGGTTGTGCTTTTAAATAGTCACCGCGAAGTGATTGCTATTCCAACGGTTTATATTGGGAGTTTAAACGCAACGATTGTTCGCCCTGCGGAAGTATTTCGTGAAGCGATTGCGCGGAATTGCGCTAGCATCATCTTAGCCCATAATCATCCCTCTGGAGATGCTACACCGTCTGCTGCTGATGTGACCTTAACTCAAGAGTTAATTCAAGCGGGGCGTATTTTAGATATTGTGGTGTTAGATCATATTGTATTAGGGCATGGAGAATGGATCTCCATGCGCGATATAGGTATAGAATTTAGATAAACAATTGCAAGAACTGTATGATGGCCATCAATACCACTGCAGCAAACAAAAATTGCATACTGAGTTGTACGAACCTAAATTTTGTTTGTGCAATCATTGATTTCGCATGGATCTGTGCTAGTGCTGCATCGCGTAATTCTGCGTTTGTCATGTCGCCAAATTGGATCACATAATCGCTCGGATCAAGGTCTGCAATATCCCCAAAAAAGTAGAGATTATAACCTTTATTGCGCATATCATGTGACTTTTTGATGCTAGGAAATGATGCTCTCAGGGCAAAGATGAGCGCCCAAATCAGCATCAAAAACATAAACCCGATCAAGATCAATAAGATAACCTTTAATTCATTGATGTCTTGAGCAATTTCATCACTTAGCCCAAACCCAATGAGCAGGGCGCTAACCAATGTTGTGGTGCTAAGAATGACTTGAGATTTTGTATCGGCACGGGCAATTTGTAAATCCAAATCCATATATAGCATATATATAGTACGTGACACATCTAGTTCTGTGTCTTTAATCTGAAGATTGATAGACATTGTTCTCTCTCAACTTGTCTAAGGATCACCGTTGAATCGTATTCTGGCGAAGCCATGATGCGATAGCCTCTATTGTATACCGTCCTTGGGAAACCCCCATAATGAATTGATAGGCATCATCTTTTTGCCAATTGGGTTCATGACCGTTTAGTTTTAAGAAAACAATAGACGCTGTTGTAGCGGTTCGTTTATTGCCATCCACAAAGGGGTGGTTTCGTGCAATAGACTCTAAGAGTGCGGCGGTTTTTTCATAAATAGTTGGGTAAGCATCTTGACCGAACGCAGAGCTTTTAGGGCGTTCTGCCGCTGAGTGTAGTAGGTTTTCATCCCGTACAGGGTCAATGAATTCATCTTCAAACTGGATTTCACTATTGATGATCCGTAATTGACGGTGGGTTAAATAAATCATAGTCGGTTAACTCCCCGCTAGTTCGTCTAGTAATTCTTGGTGTTCTTGGATTGTTTGTTGCACCACTTGGCGAAATGCGGCATGATCATCATGGGTACGCAAGTATAGTTTAATTGCATCCGCCAAAATAGCATTGACGCTCCGTTTTTGCGTTTTTGCTAAGATTGCTAACTCATCAAGTAGTTTCTCATGAATTTCCAATTGCATGTTGTGCCTCCCACCATGCCATCACATGCGCATAAAGTTTTGGCGTTAAAATGTTATCTTTGTGAAGTGACTCCAGTATTTCTACAAAAGAAAATAGGGTGTGAACCTGAATATTTTTATTGGTTAGTAGACTGGTATCACCGATAGTGAATAAGCTGACAATGTTTGTGATGGTGAGTCCAACCTTCTCGGCTGGGACTAACATCGCATCAATGTTGGCAGGATCAGCAATCGTATAACTTAAGAGGGTAGTAGGGTGTCCCACATCATATGCTCCTTCGATGATATAGGCGTTGGTATGCGCTTGTGCTTCACCATATGGATAGGTCATCGGTATATCGCTTTCAATTGCCAAAGCCGCGCCTAGCGGGGTCGTTGCACGAGTGGTTAACAAGCGATTGGTATTGGTTTGGTTGATTAAGGGGGTTAAAGCTTTGGCTGTGGCCTGCATCACTTTTGGGAAAGAGGGCATTAGCAAAAAATTGATACTGATTGGATTCATCTTGCCATCAGGTTGCTTAAAACGCCCAAATTGTATCATGCCTGTATTGATATAGTCATGGAGTAAATTCATGGTGTCGGTTGCCTATAATCCTTGATTGGCAAATGATTGTGCAGCGCTGTACATAGCATTTTTAAAGTCACTTTTACCAGATGCATAAATTACGGGCTCAATAACCCAGCGTAAGGATTGGTTATTGAGGGTGAATTGTTCCATTGTGTAGTGACCAAGGTTGGGTTTATTCGTGGCAACTGGTTCTGGTACAAAGGCTCCATAAGTTTCTTTTGCCGTGTATGTATCAATTACAATAGGTGCTGTCGTGGCGAGTGTAATAGCATCCACAAAAAGCCCTTCAGTAAACACCGCTTTGAAATAATCGGGTGTTGCTACGGGGATGTGCAAAATTTTTATAGCTGGTTCCGGAACCAGCGAGATGCTGCGTTCTAAAGCAATAGCGCCTGCTGCCCCTTGTGCTAAAAAGGTTGCCATATCAAATACATAAGCTCCTGCGAAATCTTTCGTGGCCTCAATTACAGCCTTACTAAAGGGGAAGAATGGTGCATCATGGCGCATAATCTCATATGCGATGTATTCGACTTTAGGTGCTATACCGATAGCTAAGGAGCCATGCTGGGTGGCTGTGTGCCATTTTTCAATAAAAGACTGCATTTATGGATTCTCCTGTTTTTTCAAGCTGCGCCAAATGTATCCCATTCCCCAATTGCTTGCCCATTCCGCAGCATTACCGTCAGCCCCAAGCCTGATTTCTCTGGAAATGATGTCTTCTCCTGCGCGCATGGTTAATGCTGTTCGATCGCCATCTTGTAAAGCAATCAGTGCATAGTGTGTTTGATGTTGTTCACAAAGTGATGCTGCGAGTTGACTGCCGACATCTTTCAAGCTGCTTGTTGTAATCCCAAGTGACGCTTTGATAGCATTTACATCGGGGTAAGGGGGGATTAAGATCAAGGATTGACCAAAAATCGGTTTGAGCCGTTCAGTTAAAGTGCCTTTTGTGCCGGCCTCTGCACTGACAAGGGTTAATTGCTGTTCAGCAAATAAGGCTGCAAGTATGGTTGGCAGGTCATCCCCCTTTGTTCCAAAAATAACATGATCAACGCGCTCCCGAATTTTAGTTTCTAATTCAGCGATCATGGCATCAGCTTGTGCTGCTGTGTCTGCACGGGCTGTGATGCGAATATCCGTTTGTCCACTATGGGCGGCTAATCCGACGGTTGGATTGGTGAGGGTCATAAAGTCACTGATTTTGTCATCTAGGGAGCTTTCCCCAATACCTGCTGTTTTGAGAATTTTGGCCTTGATGATGGCTGGAATTCCCATTTTTTCGCGTAGGTACGGTAAAATGTTGTGTGTCATCAGGTGTTTCATTTCACGGGGAACCCCCGGTAGGCTAATTACAATGCCTTGTTCACTTTCTACAATATAAATGGGTGCTGAACCAACTGGATTATCAACTAAAATAGCGTCTGCTGGTGCGTAGGCTTGCTGGCGATTGTTATCACTCATTTTTACGCCATATTGTTCAAATCGTTTTGCAATGCCATCTAATAAGTGTTGATGAAAAACAAGCGCTCGCCCTGTTGCGGTTGCAACGGCTTGGCGTGTCATGTCGTCCACGGTTGGCCCTAAGCCACCTGTGGTAATAACAATGTCGCTACGGCTTAACGCTAAGACGATGCTGTCAGTAATGCGTTGTAAGTTGTCTCCAACGGCAGTGGTAAAAAATAGATTGATGCCATTTTCTCGGAGTTGTTTGGCTATCCAATTACTATTGGTGTCAACAATCTCACCGAGTAGTATTTCTGTTCCGATGCTGATAATTTCTGCATTCATAGTGGGTTTCCATAGGGTTTCTCTTTACCGATTATGGATTGTACAGCAAAATAGCTGCTTGCTGTGTATAGTGATGAGAGATAATTGGCATCCTGTCGAGGATAGAGGATAACACCCATATGAAACGGATAGTAAAAACCATGATGATTGTGATGATAGCGATTATCATGTCTACGTTAGGAATGGTGAGGGCACAAGACCCCGCTACTACGGATACCATCTTTGAAATGCAAGCTGGTGAGGTTCGTATTTTTTATTTGCCGAATGATGGTAGCACAATTACATTGCAGGTCGCTATCAATAGTGAGGCGTGGTTTTCTGTGTTCAAAACTGAAGGGGTGAATGTTGTATCGCAAGCGATGACTGCTAACGGTGATCCTATTCCACTGGATATTAGTGTCGATCCAAGCGGTGGCTCACAATACCATGCGACGGTTAGTGAACCCGCTCAAGTTAACATTGAAATTGTGGTGGCTCCTGAGTCTGTGGCTGGATACTTACGTGTTGAATATGGGATTGCACCGCTTGATTTAACTCGTCCTGCTACCCAATTATCTTTTTTGGGTGACCCTATGCAATTAATCTTCAATGAAAGTTTTACCGATAATCAACGGAATTGGTGGACAGGTCAAACAAATTTTGCCACGGGTGCTGTAGTGGATAATCGGTATCAGGTGGCATTTTTATCTGCTGGGCAATTGCTGACAGGGGTTGATGCTTTACCGGGAACGCATGCTCCACAATTTATGTTGTCAGTGGGGCTATCTTTTGAAGCTAATATGGCAGATAGTGTGGCGGGCTTTATCTTCCGTATGATTGACGGGCAAAATTTTTATGTGTGGCAAGTTGACCCGCAACAGGGCGCTTGGCGCGTTTTGTCACTGGTGAATGGTGCTTGGGTTACCACACTTGACTGGCAAATGGATGCGCGGCTAGTGGATTTAGCTGGTGAATACAAGCTTGCCGTGTGGGTATTGGGGGATGTTTATATCTTTTTTTGGGATGGTGTGCCATTGGGGCATATTTCGGATGCTACCCATCAAACCGGTGGTGTTGGATTTTATGCTGAGGTTGCACCGAATGGTTCAGGTCAACCGCTGTATCGCTGGGATAGCTTGCAAGTTCAGGTGGAACCAGACGATATAACGTGGGGGATTACAGCATTACCTCGTAGCGTTGTACTACCAAGCCCAGAAGTTGTTGCCGCACCCGCAACCTTGACATTAACCGAACGCTTGCTCGGGGTTTGGTTTTGGGTTGACGATACCCAGCAAGTCCAATTTGTTTTTGAAGCTGATGGTAGTTTTGTTCAAACCATTACCCGTGATGAGGCCATAGTACAAACTGGCACATGGTCAGTGATTAATGATGCGGAATTAGTTATCGAATTTGATGGGTTGCCAACCCAAAATTACACTCCTTCATTTAGTGACAGTAACGAGGTAATGTTGATTCCTCAATTAGGGAATCGGGTATTTGTTAGGGTTTCATCAGAATAACGGTGCATGAAGCGTTGGGTAAAAACGGGCAAAACAACGTAATATTGAGTATGACAATGACATCAATGCAGAAAAGCGTAGAAATGGTAACAAAACATATGAAACTTTATCGCATCATAGGCATACTGCTCGCCTTTATATTACTAGTTCAGGCTGTGCCTGCAATGGCTCAGAACCCTAGTTCACATAAATTGGATATTAATCAAATTGGACATATCTACCAAGACTGGAATAACTGTGGTGGCGCAACTATTTCTATGGCGTTGTCATACTTTGGGTATCCCGGATTTACTCGTGAAGATCAATATGTGGCGCAAGATTATTTGAAACCCAATCGCGAAGATCAAAATGTGTCGCCTTGGCAAATGGCTAACTTTGTAAATACACAGGTTGGCAGTCAATATAATGTGCGTGCGATAGTGCGTCGTGGTGGTGACCAAACGCTACTCAAAACCCTGTTAGCCGCTAACTTTCCGATTGTCATTGAAAAAGGTTATGAAGTTGATAGTGTTGAAGGGTGGATGGGGCACTATCTATTGATGGTTGGGTATGATGATGCGTTAGGGGTATTTTTTACGTATGACAGTTTCCTTGGTGCTGGTTTTGAAGGGCAAGGACGCGAAGAAAGCTATGAGTACATTGATACCTACTGGCGGCATTTTAACAATACCTTCATTGTGCTATATCAACCTGAACGCGAAGCCGAATTACAAACCCTGATGGGTGAGATGTGGCTAGAGGATTTTGCATGGTCACAAGCACTAGAAACTGCCCAACAACAAGCTGCTGAAAACCCGAATGATTATTGGGCATGGTTCAATTTGGGGGAAGCCGCCGCTGCATTAGAACAATATGATGTTGCAACAGTTGCTTACAACCAAGCTATTAATTCTGGGCAAATGCCATGGCGTACTTTATGGTATTTGCATGGCGCATTTGAATCATTCTATCAAACGGGTGATTATGAGATGGTGTTACGCTTAGCTGAAAACTTGCAAGCCATCACACCATATATTGAAGAAGCAAATTACTATCGTGGATTAGTCTATGCTGCCCAAGGCAACACAGATCAAGCGATTTATCGCTTAAATCTGGTATTGGACTTTAACCCGAATTTCTACTTAGCGGCTCAAGTGAAAGCTGAAATTGAGGCAGGGACGTTTGTTCCGCCAATGGAAAGCTAACAGGTAGAAATTGAGGAATAAAAAAAGGGCAGTAAGCCCTTTTTTTATTGGTTATTTTGGTAAGTGTTATTCTGCGCCAGCAGTGCCTTCTATTTGGATGGTGGCAGCAATCGCTTCAATGGTTGCTTTGGCATCATCATAATCTGCGGCGGCAGCAAGTACAACAACCACCCAATCATCACTAATAGCAACGGCTATCATTTCACCAATAACATCATCGCCTTGGTTGAGGTCTAAACGGGCAACTGTTTTGCCATCAATTTCGCCATCACTAATTTCACCGGGTTGAAGGGCGTCTGTGCCAATGGCATCACCAGAGAATAGTTCTAACAATGCTCGGGGTGTAGCGTCTTCACCTAAAGATTCTGTTGGGGATGGGAAGACGTTAATAAAGATGTCGCCATCTTCTAGCTCAGGTGCATCACTGCTACTGTTACCACGGTCTAATGCACCTTGGCTGCTAGCAGCTACAGCAGAGAGGCTGCCTTCTTCAGCAACCCAACCGCTGGGATGGTCAAAACTTAAGGTTACACCTTGTTGAGTGGTTTCAAAGGTTTCAGCAAGTTCTACACTGCTGCCACCATCATCATTGCCATCACCTTCTTCTTCATCATCACCACCGCAAGCAGCGAGAATCATGGCAAGTACAACAACCAAGATGAGTATTAGAAATTGGTAGTGGTTAAGTAGTAAGTGATAAAGCCATTCGTCGATTATGCTCAATGATAAACCAGCGAGTCACCAACTCATGATAAAAATCAGATTTGGAAAACGATAAGGTTTTTCGTGTATATCGCCCCAACCACTGCCGCAAAGTGCCATACCATCGCTCTTGATGAGCCGTGAGTCCGGTCTCTTTGCCCACTTGCTGGTGTGTTTCTTCAGGAAACACGGTGGCGTAAGCTTTCCAAAAATCGCTGTATGATGGACACGAACGGTAAGCGATTGGAATCTGATCCCATAACTGGTGACAAGTCTGTTCACTGCGGTCACCAATGACAAACGCCACAATTTGGCGGGTACGGCGGCATTGTGCTGTCCATAACCATCGTTTTTGGTCCCGTTTGGCCACAAATGACCATGCTTCATCGACTTCCAGAACATCATCCGCCCGTTTTGGCAATAAAGTTTGGGCAACGGTCGGGAGATGATTCACATAGTGTGTTAACCAACGGGTCACTGTTTGGCGACACACCCTAAAGATACGTTCCACACCGCGTAAACTCATTCGTTCGCGATAGGCGCTCAAGATTTGGGCTTTTTCTTCAACGGTGTGGCGGCATTGTGGTTTTAAAACGCGGTACGCATCACAGTCTTTACAATGATATTGCGCATTCCCGCATTTATTCGTACCATTGCGCACGATATTAATGCTGCCACACCGACTACAGTTATAGGTAACGGTTTCTTTTATCATGATAAGCAGCATTATATCTCTTTTCATCACTTACCTTTTAACCACTACCTAGAAATTTTTTGGATTTCATGAGAGGATTATCCTCATAAAAATTTACACATAGTTAGGCACTTTAATACAGTTTTAATTTCTCTGCACAAAATCTTGTTATTTGTTAAGAAATCCTAACAATTTACAGGTAATCAGTGATGTAATCGTGCCAAATGCCTTCAGGATCGTTACGTAATGTTGGATCTTGATGCAACGCATGACGATTTTCTTCAATCAACTTTTGCATCTCTAACCCTTTGTCACGCAGTAGCGTGGGAACGAGATCAAAGTTATCAGCCGCCACATTTTCAGGGAGTGAAACTTGGTAACGGCGTAAGTCAATCCCTCGATAAGTCGCTACAATATTGCGTGATTGTTCTCGTATTGCCATGTCACCAAAAACATCAGCTAAGCGGCTTGCCCATGTGAGCGCCCACCAATCTTGTGAATCTCCTTTGAGTTGATGGTATTGCTGTGGCGTATAGGTTCCGGTTCCAAATGAAATAATCGTCGTGTTTTTGGGATTATGATGGCGTTTTGGGTCAGGGTTACGCGGGTCGCAGAGTTCCCATGCTGCGATCAACGCAGGGTTCCCAAAGCTACCAACACCGCCATCGACAAGCCGACCTTGGTAGCCTAACTTGGGGTCATTTAATGGGATAGGTTCCCAATATGAGGGGATCGAAGACGATGCCAGCATGGCATCAACGAGTTTCATATCTTGGTATTTTTCAAGAGAATTAGTTTTTAGAAAGTGCGTTTTTCGTTGTGAAACTTCGGTTGCTGTAATGATAATCGTTGCGCTATGTCGTTCTGTTTCCATGTACTGGCCGACTTCGCGCAAGGTTGGGTTTTCATTGGGGATGGGGTGTTCTGCTAACTTTTTTAGCATGGTTTGGCGGAGCGGATTGTGTGCATAGCGCGCAGGGAACAAGATATAACCAAGTGCTTGCCCAATAATTGGAAATTCATAAATCCGTTTTTGAATGCTGACGGGCATATCCCAATGACTGATAATAGGTAATGTTTTACCACCGGGACGTAAGCGCCCGGCTTGGCTAAATATCTTTTCACTGAGCCCATTATATAAGTCAAGAATCTCTTGCCCTGTGAACCCTGCGGCTAGCATGGTAGAAATCAGTGATCCTGTGCTAGTACCAGCTAACACTTGTACACGAGGTGATTCAATTAGCGCATTAACGCCGAGTTGTTTTTCTAGTGCCATTATGCCATACGCGACAATTGTGCCTTTAACGCCACCACCATCAATAGCAATCCCAATCGTGTCTTTAAAATTATCTGTCATACTTGTATATTTCCTCGCAGATACGCGATTGATAACTTGTTTAGTTAATCATCAAATAACGTGTCTATGAAGTCAGCAAAAGGGCTGTTTGCTAACTTCTGATCAACGTCATCCTGAGCCGTTTGTGTGTTGCTTGGCAACTGACCAATACTAGGTTCATCTTTTGAAGGTCCTAGCAGTAGCGTTCCTTGGGACTCTTCATCGTTTATATTGGTTTCTCCTGTCGCCGCATCCTTATCATCTTGCATGGCTTGCCATTCTTCAGGGATGGGGAGTGTATGGGGGGAAAATCGGTCAACCATTTCTTGAATTTTTAAATGTAATCGCTGATTAAAGGTTTCTATGTCTTCTATATTGAGATCATGCCCTACCTCACGCATTGCCCGCCGCATCGCGTAGTAAGCTTCTTTATTCTTGCTATCAGTACCTTGTGGAAAGTGGACACGAATATCATCGCGCCCCGCAAACCGTGCCATTTGTGTGAATGCGATGAGATTAAAACTTTCGACTAGGGTTTTAAATGGATAGGGATCTTCCATCATTTCGTCATTAGGATCAGGGGGTAATCCAACAATCCCCCGCAACCGAACAGGTATCTCGATGTTTAAACGGCGCTTGATGTTATTTTTGACGGGTTTCCATGCGCCAATTGCAAATTCGACTTTCCAGTATTCCGAATCACCCATCATAGTTTCGAACCCCGCTGTATACATCCACATCTCAATGAGTGCATCAATAAATGTTTCGGTGTCCGCCGAAAATAGTACAAGCTCCCCTGTTTGTGTATTAAATGTAAAGGCATCATCTATTGGCGATTGAATGTGGGTGGCGGCGTTTGCTTCATCAACATATAGGATAATTGGTTTTGGATAGTTTTCTGCAACGCGCCGAATAATGTCCAGATCCTTGGGGGGAAGTCGGTAAAATCGTTGTAATTGTTGTATGGATTGATCAAGATTTTGTGGATCAATCGTCACTTGATTATGTTTCACCGTGGTTATCCTTTGGATATGCTAACAATTGGTCAAAATTTTGGAGTTTACCAATACGGACTTTATTTTATTGTACAAATCTGCTGAATACACGACAACGGTTATGTAGAGAATTGGATAAAGCTGTTATAATCATGCGTTAACTTTTACAGGTGTAACTAAGGAAAAATGTAATGCAATTTCCAAGATCCAGTGGTGTGCTATTGCACCCAACTTCTTTACCCGGTGCATATGGTATTGGTGATTTGGGAGCAGGTGCATATCAATTTGCAGACTTTTTGCACATTACAGGGCAAACCTTATGGCAAGTGTTACCATTAGGGCCAACTAGTTTTGGAGACTCTCCCTATCAAGCAATTTCCTCTTTTGCCGGTAATCCATTGTTAATTAGCTTGGATACGCTAAAAGAAGATGGTTGGTTAACCGATGATGACCTGCCACCCTCAAAAGATTTTAATGATTATGTGGTTAACTATGGCCCTGTCATTGAATATCATATTGAAGCCTTGAATCGCGCATTTGCGGTATTTAGTGAAACAGCTAGCAAAGACCAAAAAGCTGAGTTTAAAGCCTTTTGTGATGCTAATCAGTCTTGGTTGGATGATTTTGCCTTGTTTGCCGCTTTAAAAGATTCCCATGATGGTGCCCCTTGGTGGGACTGGCCTGCTGGACAAGCCCTGCGGGAGCCAAAAGAATTAGAGGCCGCTAAACAAGGGTTAGATGATAGTATCCAATCTCACATGTTTCGTCAGTGGTTGTTTAACAATCAATGGGAAGCACTCCGTCAATATTGTGTGGAACGTGATGTGCGTTTGATGGGGGATATACCGATTTTTGTGGCACATGACAGCTCAGACACTTGGGCGAACCAATCATTATTTTATTTGGATGATAAAGGAATGCCAACGGTTATTGCGGGCGTTCCACCCGATTACTTTAGCGCAACTGGGCAACGGTGGGGGAATCCGCTCTATCGTTGGGATAAAATGAAGAAAAATAAATATGCTTGGTGGAAGTCCCGCTTTGGTCGGGCAATGGAATTATTTGATTTGGTACGCATCGATCACTTTCGTGGATTTGTGGCGTATTGGGAAATCCCAGCGACTGAAGAAACAGCCGTTAATGGACAGTGGGTCAAGGGGCCAAGTTCACATTTCTTTAAAGCACTCCAAAAAGATTTTGGGGATGACTTGCCTATTGTTGCTGAAGATTTAGGTGAAATTACCCCTGATGTGTATGCGCTACGGGATGAATTTAACTTCCCTGGCATGAAAATCTTGCAATTTGCTTTTGAAGAAGGTTGTGAACCGAACGGTTTCCAACCTCACACCTACACCACCGCAAATTGTGTTGTTTATACAGGGACACACGATAATAACACCACATTAGGATGGTGGAATGAAGTTAGCGACAATATTCGTAATTGTGTGCAAGCCTATATGGGGCCGATCCATGATCCAGCACGTGATCTGATGCGTTTGGGGATGATGTCGATTGCTCATACCGTGATTAGCCCTTTACAAGATATTTTAGGATATGGCGGCGATACACGGATGAACCACCCTGGCGTGGCGGCAGGTAACTGGTCATGGCGTTATACAGCAGATGCTCTTAGCGAAGATGTTCGGTTTATTTTGGGTGATATGTCCTATCGCTATGATCGTCAACGATTGACGGAAGAACAACGCCTTGAGCGTGCAAAAGGCAGTATTCACGGTTCTATCTAGGAGACTTTTAACAGTTTCATACTTGTTAATCTCACCTGTTAGTTTTGGTCTTTATTCTGGGGAACCCACGTCAAGTGATCTCGAATGTCTAAATCAGCGCTGCGGATCTTGGTTGCCAAATCCGCAGCCAAGCCCCGCATGAGCAAATAACCTAACTTAGGTACATTCTCACACATCATTAAAAGTTTCTCACGTGGAATAACTAATAAACGGGTTTTATTTTCAGCACAAACAGCAGCCGCAGTACGCCGACCATCATCTACTAAGGCGACTTCCCCAAAGTTTTGCCCTCGGCGGAGTGTTGCTATGGTTTTTAGATGCTTTGGATCATTTAATAATCCCGTTCCAAGTGTCCCCGGGCGCACCTTAATCTCTACTTCACCATAAGCAATAATATAGAGTTCATGCTGATCAGAGTTTTCTTCAAAAATAATTTCATTGTGTTCGTAAGTGCGCTCGTCACAAATAGAGGCAATCAGTTCAATTAACAGTTGATCCATCTCAAAAAATAAATCTGATTGACTAAGATCTGATTTAATCAACTCTATGTCAGCCATTTCATCCTCCAGTTTGATTGATTTTATTTTTAGTTTAGCACTGACTAACGTCATTCGGGTACAATCAACTATCTGTATTTTGGAAGACAAAGATCATATGCTTGGCAAAGCTGGCGAAGATTATGCAGCAGCATATTTAGAATTAAATGACTATTCTATCTTAGAACGCAATTGGAGATGTACCTTGGGGGAGGCAGACATCATTGCTATCCATCAAGATGATTTAGTTGTTGTAGAAGTTAAAACCCGACACGGTAAGGACGCAGAAGAAAAAGCTATTCAAGCGATTACGCCTTCTAAAAAGCAAAAACTATTTGTTTTAGCAGAAGTCTACCATGCTCAATCCGATTTGGCTCATTTAGGTATTCGTGTTGATGTTGTTGCCGTAGGAGTAATTGATGGCAGTGCAACATGTGAACTCTATCAGGATATTTTAGCATGGTGACGCTGCTTTAGTGGCGTCGGTGAGCGCATTAGCTGCCTCACTGCGACAGTAATAGGAGCTAGGTCACTCCCATTTGCGAATCCCAAAATCTCACCAATTATTTATGGGGAGTTGCCTTTGATGTGTTTAAAATCTACTAAATGATGTAGAAAGTAATACACTAATGCAAAAAGTTGTTGTGATTGGTGCTGGTGTTGGTGGTTTAACAACCGCTGCGCTTCTAGCAAAAGAAGGATTTGATGTTACTGTCCTAGAGGCGCATGTATACCCGGGTGGATGTGCAGGGACATTTTATCATAAAGGGTATCGATTTGATGCTGGTGCAACACTTGCGGGTGGCTTTCAGCCCGGAGGGCCTCATCATATCGTTGGTGAAATCCTTGACCTTGAATGGCCGATTCGTCGTGCAGAACCGGCATGGGTAATAGAACTCCCAGATCGTCGGGTGGTTCGTTGGGGGTATGCTGATCAATGGCTGGCTGAACGTGATGAAAAACTCCCTGCTATGCGTCACTTTTGGAAACAACAAGAAGCTGTGGCCGAGATCGTATGGCGATTTGCGGCGCGAGTGCCGAGTTATCCGCCAGCTAATTTAGGTGATGTTTTACGTTTGGCGAGTAAGATTCGTCCTGAGATGATCCCTGTAGCACCGCTAGCCTTAACCAGCTTTGGATCATGGTTAAAGCTTAACCGTATCCACGACCAAGCGAGCCGCGCCTTCATTGATGGGCAACTGTTGATTAGTGCCCAAGTGACAGCGGATAAAGCAAATGCGCTTTATGGTGCAATTGCAATGGATTTGCCACGGGTGGGGGCACAGCATGTTATGGGGGGGATTGGCAACATTGCTCAGACACTAGTTGATGCCTTTCAAAAGCAAGGTGGCGAATATCTTAAACGACAAGCCGTGACTGAAATTTTGCCATTGGATAATGGGACTTATCGTATTACCACGAATAAGAAATTAGTCCTAGACGCCGATGTTGTAATCGCAAACTTAACCCCTTGGGCATTAGCTGACCTACTCGGTGACCATACGCCACAATCATTACAAAAAGAAACCCAAGAACGGGGTGATACATGGGGGGCATTTACCATCTATGCTGGCGTGGATGCAGAGGCAGTTGAGGGGGATTGTGATCATTATCAAATCATTAGCGATTATGATAAACCATTAGGCGAAGGTAATTCTGTGTTTGTTAGCTTGAATGATCCCGAAGATACCACCCGTGCGCCTCAAGGGGAACGTACCCTAACCATGAGCACCCATACGAATATCGCGAGTTGGTGGGAGCTCAATCAGCGCGATCCTGAAGCCTTCACTGCTCGACGAGAAGCCTATCAAGAGATGTTCTTGAATGCTGCTGAAAAAACCCTGCCGAATATCCGTAATGGTATTAAATTTATCACGACAGGAACACCTTTAACATTTCAAAAGTTTACGAGACGCCCTCGTGGGATGGTTGGTGGTTTCCCACAAACAAGCTTGCTCTCGGCGCGTGGTCCGTATACAGGGTTAAAAAACCTATGGCTTGTTGGTGATAGTGTCTTTCCGGGGCAAAGTACAGCAGGGGTGACTTCGGGCGGAATGCGCGTGGCGGCGGATGTGCTGCGAGCGGCGCAACCCACCAAGATGATGAGTATTGCGCCAAACCCGCAAAAATCGGCGGCGGATTAATCGGTTTCGGTGGCTAAAAATTCTTCTACCGTAAATTGTTTGGAAAATGTAAATGCTTGAGGAGTAACGCCATGTTCGTTTAGATAAGCGAGCTTGGCTTGCCCCTCTTCAATCGTGGGGATAGTCCCCGCAGGTATCCACCACATTACCAGTTTAAAACCTTCTAATTTCCCGAACCATTTTTTGCGTTGTTTAAAAATTTCCATATGCTCACCGCTGTAAGTATATTCATGTAGGCTTTGAATATCTTCCCAAACGGAATAATTAATCAAAATCGAATTATCATCATAGGGGTTAATCGATGTTGCTGCTTCGCCATTAGCGCCTTGTAAGCGCCATACAAAGCCTGATGTCTTGTCTGCCAATTTATTAACCCGATCTAACTCTGATACAAAATCAGCCATCTTTGGATCATCAAGTGGTGCGAGTGATTTAGCAATATTAAATTGTGCAATGTGGTAAGTAGTCATGATTTTCCCAGTCTGTTAGCGATATTTAATCGTAATTGGGGAGTAAAAAAAAGAAAAGTGAGCAATAGATCCATTGCTCACTTTGCCTGCCTAGTTATTAAAGTGTAGGGTTAGACGAGGCTAGCTTCTACAGTAATTTCGGGTACATTGGCTAATGCAATAGAAATGATACAGCCTTCGTGCGCTGTTTGTGCCATTTCTTTAAATTTAGCTTCATCAATGTCTGCTACTGAAGCTTCGACGACTAGCTTGATTTTAGAAATCGTCATCACATCATTCACTTTTTCAATGGTGACATGCGCGTTGGTGTCTACTTTGCTAGGGGCAAAGCCTTCAGCGTGAAGCATGGCATTGAGTTTCATAGTGTAGCACCCCGCGTGAGCTGCACCGAGCAATTCTTCTGGATTAGTGCCAACACCTTCTTCAAAACGGCTACTGAAATTATATTGTCCTTCATAAGCACCACTACCAAGTTTGATTGTGCCATTCCCTGCTTTGAGGTCGCCACCTTGCCAGATTGCTTGTGCTTTACGTACTGCCATTGGATTTTTTGCTCCTATAGATTGTCTATGCGAGAACTTGTACAAACAGACTTTAGCAGCAGGTAGCGACATGGCAAATATTTTTGTGCACTGGTTTCGGCGAGATCTACGAGTACAGGATAATATAGGATTGATTTATGCGGCGCGTCATGCCGATTTTGTGATCCCATTATTTATTTTAGATGATACGTTGCTGGCATCATCTCGCGGGGGGCGTAGCCCACGAGTTGGCTTTATGCTGGATTGCTTAAAGGTGTTACATGAACAACTGAAAGCACATAATAGCGGACTAGTGATTGAGCATGGTGATCCTGTTGGCGTATTATCACGTGTTATGCAGGAGTATAAGGCCACAACCCTAACTTATAATCATGACTACACCCCATATGCAACCAAACGGGATCAAAAGGTTGAAGCGCATTTAGTGAACCAAGGGTATCAAGTTGAACCCTTCAAAGATTTGGTGATGCACGATTTTTCCGAAGTGATGTTGGATAGTGATAGCGGACGACACTATCAAGTTTTTACGCCCTATAAAAAGCAATGGCTTTTATTAGATAAAATGCTCCCACAAAATTTAGATGCTTTGCCACCATTGCCAGATGATGTTGAAACTGGGCAATTGCCATCATTAGACGATTTGAAGGGTGTCTACACTGAAAATCCGATTTCAAAGGCGGGGGAGGTCGTCGCACTGCGTCAGCTACAGCAATTTATTCAGGATGGACTATCAACATATGATGAACAACGAAATATGTTACATATCAACGGAACATCATTGTTGAGCCCACAGTTGCGCTGGGGAACCATTAGTATTCGCCAGTGTTATGCTGCGGCCAAGGATGCGCCTCAATCCAATGGGCAGCGCGTATGGATTAGTGAACTGGTTTGGCGTGAATTTTATCATATGATTTTAGGGCATAACCCATATGTATTAAAACGGAGTTACCGACCCAAGTATGATGCTATTGAATGGGAAAATAATAGGGACTGGTTTGATCGGTGGAAAGCAGGTCAGACGGGGTATCCTGTTGTGGATGCTGCGATGCGTCAGTTATTGAAAACTGGCTGGATGCACAATCGCGCCCGAATGATTGTGGCATCCTTTTTATGCAAGGATTTGCTGATAGATTGGCGCTGGGGGGAACAATATTTTATGCAGCATCTTTTAGATGGGGATAGTGCAGCGAACAATGGGGGCTGGCAATGGACTGCTGGTACGGGAACTGATGCCGCTCCCTATTTTCGGATATTTAACCCGACAAGTCAGGGGAAGAAGTTTGATCCTAATGGAGATTATATTCGGCAATGGATTCCCGAATTAGAGAGTGTGCCTACCAAATGGATTCATGATCCACATGGGTGGGGTAATGCTTTGGATTATCCACAACCGATAGTTGATCATAAGGTTCAGCGGCAGCGCGCGCTAGAATTGTATGGTGTGACCAAGGAAAATAAGTGATCGAGGCTTCTGGCCGCTATCGCAGTGTGTTTACGATCGGGTGGGGGCGCGGGGCAGCGATTTTTAATCGCTAGGTGGCTTTGCTGCCTGACCGCAAAGCGGTCGCCCCGCGCCCCAAGTACCGAAGCATCAGAAGCCTAGTTAGCGGTTACTGTGACGCGTACCACGGTCGCATTGTAGGCAATCTCGGTTGGCAAGTTGCGTTGTATCGAGATGATCACGGGCGAGTCAGAAATAGTAGGAAATGTTAACTCGGTGCTAGATTGTTGATCTAAGCCTATAACACCAAGTTCTTGACCATTTTGTAAAACGATAATGGTCATGGTTTCATCGGGGTTTGCTGCTATCCGTTCAAGATTCAGGGTAAGCGATTCACCCATAGTGGTTTCATATTGTACGACCCGAATATTATTGTCAGCATTAAATTCCAACTCTAATGGGACATCAGGTGAGGATTCTGAGAACGATGCACTTGGTCGGTTCAGGGTAACTTCAAAGTCATCAAATGCTGAAATACCCTCTTGTAATAGGGTGCCATCTGGGGCGCGCATACTATTAATCCGAACTTCGACATAGTACAAACCATTTTCAGGAAGTTGATAGTTACGGATTTCTGGCAACGTTCCAGCACCACTATTGGTATCTTCAACCCAATTACCGTTTGGGGAATGCAAAACTAAGAGCAGGTCATTATCTGGGTTGCCATCCACCCGTAAATTGATGAGTTCTCCACGCTGCCCAAAAAATTGGAATGGTTGCGCCATATTTTCAATTCCAAAGCCGCCAATACTGGGTACACCAGTTTCTAAAGTTATTAGCTCGGTAGGTACTAACTCCAGTGTGAAGTTAACGGGCGGAGTGGTATCTTCAGCTAATGCAAGTTCGATTTGAACTTGGGCATTGTAACTATAAACAATGAGGCGCTCAAAATTGTCGGTTGTATTACCACCCCCACCGCCGCCCCCGCCACCAGACGAGCCGATGGTTTGAAGGCTTTGCGCACGCATACTAAAGCGAACAGGTTGTTCGGCATTCATCACGAGATTAAACGCGGTTGCTCGGGGTACGGTTAGCTCATAAACGGCTGCTTGTGTGGTGTCATTAAGAGATCCGCTTACGCTATCACCAATGTTAATTGGCTCTGCATCAATATCATATGAAGGTGCTGGAACAGTTGGTGGCATAGATTGAGAGGCATTACCACCCCCACCGCCGCTATTCGCTTGGTTAGATGGTGGAAGCGCTGTTGGGATTATTGTCGGTGCAGTACCACCGCCGCTACCAGATTGCATAGAGTTATCATAGGGCATTTCATTGACACGGATCGTGAATTCAACACCTGTGGTAGTGGTTTCTGGAATGCGAACGGTCAAAATAATTTCGGAATCTTCAGCAATATTGCCATTAAATACGCTGTAAAGAATCGGATCTTCGATCCCACCTGTACCGGTTGCGCCAGTTTCTAACCCTAAACCGGCTTGCTCCACATAAAGTGGGGTGTCAGCATCAAATAGAATTGCTAGTCCAGTTTCGGCAGGGACTGAAATGATGAATCGCTGAACAGGGATTTCAGGAGATACAAAGCTAGTCACACTCGTATTTAACGGGATTGGTTCTGCTTCGGGCTGTTGAGCAGTATTAAAATTGCTGGTATTTGTTGACGATCCAAGCGGCATAACTTGTGCATCAGTAGATGAGTTATTTTCATTCAGGGCAAACAAAACTACACCACTGAGTATCATCGCTATGATGGCAGTTAGGGCTAACAATCGGTTGAATTGTTTGCTCCTTGATGATTGATATTGTTGTGGAAATGGTTGGCTAACTGTTGTCATAGTTTCTATCTCCTTTAAGGTTGCTTTATGGCGATAACCGTTGGATGTTATGGTAGTTTTTTCTAAAGCTGTTTCCCAAACACGGGTTTTGCTCCCTGTTGGAATGGGTATCACGCTCTGGCTAAGGTGCTGTGCTAACGCCGCTAATTCTGGATCAAGCCCTAGCGGGACGGGGGCGTTGATATCTTGTTGCAAGGCATCCAAATAGGCGTCGAATAATTCGTCATGATACTTTGTCATGAACTTAACTCCATTAGGTTTCTCAATTGCTGCATGGTGCGATGTATCTCAGTGCGGACAGCACTTGCGGATTTTCCGACTATTTCACCAATTTCTGGTGCAGTGAGTTGCCCAACCATTTTTAGGTTGATCAGTTCTTGTTTTTCGATAGTGAGTTGTACCAAAGCTGCCTGAAGCGCGTCATATTGTTCCTGTCGGATGACGTGTTGTATTGGGTCGGGGTCGGAGCTAGAAATGATGGCGTCTTCAATAGGTAAAGTATGCCGTTCATCACGATAGTAATTCGCCACCGTGTTGTGGGCAATCCGAAATAACCACGCGGCCACGCGGCCATCTCGATAGCTATTAAGATTCATTAACACACGGGTAAAAATCTGGCTAGCCAAATCCTCTGCTTCTTGATCGGAATTTACCCGCCTACGGCAATAAGCATATATACGTGGGAAGTACCGATCATACAGCGGGGCAAACGCCTGTTTTTGGTGCTTGGCTGCTTGCATAATAGCCACCTCTGACAATTCATCAGGGGTCATAACAGTCCTTTCTAGTCATCTATACCCGTTAAGACACGAAACACCGCCAAGTGTTACATAGTTGTCTGGTCTAAACTTTTGTATCTTGTTAATTTGAAGTTATAATAGGGTTTATTTTTATAAGAATAAGAGATTGATGATGGCAGCACTAACACAATATTCACCCCAGAAATTAAATCAGGCAATTAAATCATATTTTGAGGGTAATACACGCCGAGATATGCGGTTAAGCTTTCGAGGGAAGGTCACGCATTATAAATCTGTGTTCAGTGGTATTCAATTTATGTTGACCGAAGATGCCGCTAACCTTCAATGTTACATGCCCCATTATGTTAAAAAATATTGTGATTTTTCTATCCAAAATGGAATTGATTTACAAGTTAAAGCTGTACCGATTGTGTGGGGGCTTCGCGCTAGGGTTCAACTATATATTGACCATTCGCAATATCTTCGAGCCGGTCAACAAACTGCGAATATTAAGGAATTTAACAAACTTGCCAAAACGTATGCTGTCAATCGCATGGAAAAAGATTTTATAACCCGTGGGATTGTATCTAAGTACCAATTTTATCCGCGTGGACGTTTTGCCAGTTTTGATCTTGAAAATGAGGGCTATTCGATTCGATGTTATGTGCCAGCACAAGTTGCAAAGCAACAACAACTGTCTAAGGGGTTAATGGTTGAAGTGCAAGGAACGCTAAATTTTTATGAGCGTCAAGGGTGTTTTCAGTTAACAACACAATCTATTCATGTCTTGGGGCAAGGGCAAGTCTCTGTTGCAAAAGAGTTTATCGATCAACTTGAAGATAAAGGATTGTACCCCAAAGTAAAACGGGCGATTCCCACACAAATCAGACAATTAGGGATCGTCTCTAATAAATCTGCACAAGGTTATAAAGATGTGGTCACCATCTTAGGGCGGGGTGGTGTGGCACAAGAGCAACTTGTGTTGGCTCCTACCAAGCTACAAACAAAAGATGCACCACAATTAATCGCAAAAGCGATTGACTCGCTTAATCAAAACCCTGCTATTGATGCTATTTTGATGACACGCGGTGGTGGGCACAAAAAAGATTTATCATCATTTAATACCTACCCGGTTATTGAAGCGATGTGTAAAGCTCAAAAACCAATTATTACAGCAATTGGTCATGCGTCTGATCATCTCCAAGCCGATGAATTTGCGGATTTAGCTTGTGTTTCGCCATCAGATGCAGCACACCAGTTATTGCCACATCTGCGCTAGCTAAATAGTCGTTAGCTGTTTACTATAGCTACATGACAAGACATCACAATCAACTTGTGGTTTTAGCAGGGGCAACCGCTGTTGGTAAAACCACATGCGCAATCCAATGGGCACAACAGTTTAACGGTGAGATCATCAATGCTGATAGTCGCCAACTGTACCAACATATGGATATTGGCACTGCAAAGCCAACAAAAGACGAACAATTAGCCGCCCAACATCACCTTTTAGATTGGGTGACACCTGATCAAACAATTACCTTGGCGAAATATCAACAGGCTGCTTATGCTGCTATTGAAGATATTCAATTACGCGGAAAATTACCCTTGTTGGTCGGTGGAACAGGGTTATACATAACGGCAACATTAGAAGGGTGGACTATCCCTGAAGTGCCGCCCAACCCAACCTTGCGTGCAGACCTTGAAAAACGATCGAATGAATCGCTTTTAGCAGAAATCCGTGAACTTGATCCCGTTACCGCCGATCGAATTGACGCCCAAAACCCTGCTCGTTTGATTCGTGCGTTGGAAGTTTGTTTAGAAACAGGCCGTCCATTTTCTGAATTGCGGCAAAAATCACCCCCTGACTATGATATATTGCCATTTGTGTTGGATATGCCACGCGAAGCATTGTATGCGCGGGCTGATGCACGAGTGCAGGCAATGCTTGATGCTGGCTGGATAGCAGAAGTAGACCATCTGCAAAAAAGTGGATATACCGCCAATGCGCCTGCGATGACTGCCTTAGGCTATCCCCAAATACGGTCTGTGTTAGCTGGTGATATGACGTTAGATGAAGCGGTAACATTGATTCATCGTGCAACAAGACGGTACATCCGCCGTCAATATACATGGATACGTGGCCATGAACCTGTGCCGGGGTGGCGCTGGATTATGGCAGAAGATGATGCCCAATCACAAATTGCTAACTGGCGTCGTGTGTAATAATCGCTATACTTGGACACTATGATTAGTCGACTTACAGCTCCTTTACGTAATTTGATTGGTTTCATTACCAGTCTTGATAATATATTTTTGTTGCTAGCAACATTGGGTATGTTGATTGCTTTAGCGGTGATTGTGTTCCCGCTGGTGTTGCCACAGTTTGCACCCTTTCTGGAACCGCGTGTTGATTGTGTTGGTTTAGCGCCACCCACTGGCAGCGGGGCGCGGTCGATGCTGGCTGTGACAGATGATTTTCAAGATTTACAACTAGACTTACGGTTAACGGATACAACAATTGAACCCGGTCAACCTATTGAAGTTGAAGTTATTTTTAGCAATGATGATCGGGGCCCGATTATTTTATTTATGCCAGAAATTACCGACTTGGTTCAAGGGAGTACGGTTGGTTTGGGGATTCGGATTATCATTGAGGATTTAAATAACCCCGGCGCACAATTGATTTATGGCATTCCCAATCGTGATTACGGAACGACATTTGATGATGCCGATATTCACTTATTGCGGGCACGGAATCAGTGCGAGCAAGGCTATGAACTCAGTGATGCGAATCTGCCACAAGGCGTTTACAGTATTCAAGCGGTTTATTTTAATAATCGGACTGGGCAATTGATCCAACAACCGAATCGGACTGTTCCACCGGGTGTGACAACACAAGGGGTTTGGACAGCCACTCAACAACTCTTGAGTCCGTCAATTCGGTTTGAGGTGTTGCCGCCTGCCACACTAACCCCTATCCCACAGCCTGCTGCACAATGAGTTAACGGGTTAGCAAATTCACTGTTCCGACGGTCATAGTCAGTGCTATCCCTGCGGCAAGTGCTTCATAGGGCATTGCGGCAAATGTTTGTCGCCCGCTAGCCAGCATCACCCCCCAGTCAGGGATGTCAGGATTTACCACAAATCCCAAAAAGCTCAATGCTGCTCCGTTAAGCAGTGCCCAGCTAAACATGATGCCAGCAAAGTTAATCAGCGTTGGTAGGGCATTGGGTATGATATGGAATCCGAGGATTCTGAGTGGTGATGCCCCAATACTTTTAGCGCTTTCGATGTAGGGCTGATTGCTCTGCGCTTGTAAAGCATCATAAGTTGTATGTGCATAAGCACCAATGTTCGCCACGCCAACCGCAAGGATGATGCTATCACGTCCTGATCCCAATAGACTAATTACGAGTAGCGCTAACAATAATGACGGGAGCGCTAACCAAACATCTAAGATACTTTGTAATATCGTTTTGAAAGGTGGATAGCGCCCACTGACGCCAAGCGTTAAACCTCCCACAATGCTAATGAGTGTAGCAAGGCTTGCCATGATGATGGTCTGTCGCCCGCCATATAAAATACGACTATATACATCGCGCCCAAGGTAATCGGTACCTAGCCAGTGATGAGCGGACGGTTCAGCTAAGTTATTGTCCAGATCGATCATTAACGGGTCATGTGTGGCAAAGAGTGGGGCTGTGATTGCCACCATGCTGACGAACCCTAAACAGATAATAGCAAGCTTTTTTATCATCTTATATCGCCTTTAAGCGTGGATCGATTTGTGCCGCTAGCCACTGAGCAATCAGGCGTATTGCCAGATAAACCGCCGCACTCAATAAGATGATGGCTTGTACAGTTGGATAATCTTGATTGAGAACCGATTGATATAATAAGCTACCGATACCCTGTCGCCGAAAAATGATTTCAATGATGACGGTTCCACTGAGTAAAAACCCACTTTGTAGGGCAATTACACTAATGATGGGTAATAAGCTTGCGCGCCATTGATGGTAAAACACACCATCAAGCCGTAAGCCCTTTGCACGGGCAGTTTGTATGTAAGATTCTTCTTTCGTTTGATGTAAACTGCCGCTAACAACTTGCGCAATGCCGCCGCCAACGCTAATACCCAATACAATAGCCGCTGGCAATATGCCTTGCCATGCTGCCCGATTCATCATATAGATCATGAGTGTCGCTGACCAATATATCGGTGTGGCTAAGGTAATTGTGATAATAATTTGGCAAAGACCACCAATAGGTTGCGGGGCAAGTGTACCTATGCCTACGATGTTGCCAACGCCAATGGCAATAATCAATGTTACCGTGGCTAGGCGTATCGTGGCAGGTAATCGCGACTGAATCATGTGACTAACAGGTTCACGAGTGATTAGTGAAATCCCTAAATCACCTTGAATTAAGTTATCCCAATATCTTACATACTGAATTGTTAACGGGGCATCTAAACCAAAGTAAGCGCGTTGTGCTACTATTGCCTCTGTAGAAATAGCGTTGCCTTGCCTGAGTTGTGATTCAATCGCATCACCCGGCAGGAGCCGTAACAGGAAAAAACTAATGGTTACGGCTAGCCAAATGGTTAAACATCCCCGCAAAATCATGATTGTTTATTCGATGATTTGGAAGTTGTTTAAGAGCGGCCACCATCCATGTGCATCAAAAATGACACCATCAAATTGATTGGTGCTGGCGTTTAGGTTTACATATTCCCGAATGGGTAAAATAATGGCTTCTTCCATGATACGGGTTTGGACTAACCCATAAATGTTATCACGGGCAGTGGGATCAGGTTCTTGTAGCGCCTGGCTGAGGAAATTATCGATTTCCTCATTGGCAAACCCACTGACATTGTCAAATCCATTGCTTAAGTAATAGCTATTGAGGACACTGGCATCTAATCCAAAGCTATACAGCGCGACCATATGATACTCACCAGCATCAATACGTTCTAGCAGTGTTGGGAAGTTCGGGACTTGCTCAATATTGACGGTAATCCCGATAGAGCGCCATTGGCCTTGAATCGCTTGCGCTGTTTCAGGGATCAACCCCCATGGCGGGGCAAGAATAGTAATAGTTATCGGCTCTCCTAATTGATCGAGTAACCCATCCTCATCTGAATCTATAATATTTGCACGTTCTAATAAGTCTAAGGTTTGTTGGAGGTCAAAGGGATAGAAGTTTTCTACCTCAGGATTGTATCCGGGGGTGGTACTGGTTAAGGGGCCATAAGCCACTGGCGAAAGCCCCGCAAAGATTGCGTCAACAATCGCTGTACGGTTTGTTGCGTGGAGCAATGCCCGCCGTATATTGGCGTTGTCAGTTGGAAAGCGCTGTGTATTAAACAAAAATTGTAGTGGTTGCCCCGGTATTGGCGTTGGATATAGCCGTATATTGCTATTGCCGCTTAACAATTCAGCATCAACGGGGAGTAATTCCCCAATAAAGTCTACTTCACCGGCTTGTAGTGCATCATCACGGGTGGCGGGGTCTGTATAAAATCGAAATTCGATTTCATCCAATGGATTGGGGTTGTCAACCGTGTAAAAGGGGGGGCCCCACGCATAATCTGGATTTTTTTCTAAAACGATCCGATCACCGGGGACAACTTCTTTAACCATATAGGGGCCTGTACCCACTTGATGCCATTGGTATGTGCCATCTTGATGGTTGGCTAATGCTAAGGGGCTGGCCATGCCCAAATACACTTGGCTTAGCGAATCTAATAACGGTTCATAAGGATTGCTAAGGATAATTTCAACTGTAAACTCATTGACGATATTATATCCCTGATAGAATGGTCCTAATAACCCGCGTGCTTTTTGTGAGGCCGTTGACTCTGCCATAATACGATCCAAGTTAACGCCTACAGCATCCGCGTTAAAGGGTTGCCCGTCATGAAAGGTCACGTTACGCTTAAGAAAAAATCGATAGCGGGTGCCGTTATTGAGGATTTCCCAGCGTTCGGCTAGCCCTGCTTCATATAAAAATGTTTGTGGGTGCCGATAAACGAGCGTGTCATAAACAGACATCAAGGGAATCCCAAGTTCTGACGAGGCATTAATATGGGGATCAATACCGCTTGGGTTCAGCGTTAGCCCATAGACAATCCGTTCGATGTTGGTGCTGTCTGCATCCTCTGATTCTAAGAGATCACAACTGGTTGTACTTAAAAGCACGATCAATAAAACAAGCATGTACTTTTGAATCATAGATTTTTTACTCCGTTGGGTTTTGGCAAGGCAACCACACCATTATAACGTATCCATCCAGCCTAGTCGCAAATATTAGTTAATCATACAATAACAGTTGGGCAGTTCATCAAAATGATGATTAAAGGAATAGCGTGTTAGATAACTCACAGATTGGATATATAAATCCATCAGATCAGGCGCCACAACAGATTTATCCATATCGCCGTGTGTGGCGATCTATTTTTCTGATGTTTGGTGTCATTTTAGGGCTAGTGTTGGTTGTTCTTATTGGGGTGTTTGCAGGTGTTTTGCGGGATGTTCCCTCGCGTAATTGGGGGGGATTATTGATCCTCTTACCACTGGCAACCTATTTGTGGTTTTCAGTGCGGGCGGAACGCCGCGCCCAAGAACCTCGTGAAGGGCTTTTAACCGTGTTACTATTTAGTGCCTTATTAGCGAATGGGGTTGGGATTCCTCTGGTAGATGGATTTTTTGCCCCTCGGTTATGGCTTTCTGAGGCGGGATTTTTCTCTCGTGCCTTGGGCTATACATTTACGTTTGGTGTCACCACAGAATTCTTAAAATATGTAGCGATTCGGTATACCGTGTTTCCTAAACGTTTAAGAATCCGCCATGATGGGATTGCCTATAGTGTAGCAGCTGCGATGGGCTATGCGATTGTGTTAAACCTTCGCGTTGTTTTTGAACAACAACCGACAGTGACGGCTGATGCCATACGTATCGCCATTAATTTCTATACGCAAGTTGGTTTTGGTACCATTATGGGGTATTTTTTGGCTGAGATGGCGCTGCCCCCTGGTCGCCGTCCCGCCATTTTTCTATCAGCAGGGTTATTTGCTGGTGCGCTTATGCAGGGGTTGTATATTGCTTTCCGTGCAATTGCTGCGGGATCTGGTTTTTCGGTAGCATCAATTAATGGATTATTCTTAGCAATAGGGTTTGCACTTGGGGTGATTTTAGTGGTTAATTTTTTGATTGAAAACGCCGAATCACGTGAAGCTGCCCGTCAAGGGAGGACGCGCGTCCGATGAGTTATATTGAAATTGATGAAGCTCAATTAGGGTTAACGCGCTCGCAAACCATCAATAGTGTGTTGATTGTTGCCGCCGCTGCTATCATGATGTTGTTTGGGTTATTAATGCAGAATTCTTCTGCTTCAACAGCCTTGCCATTTTTGGATGACGAAAGTGGTATTCGTGCGTTAATTCCTGCAAATTGGTTGATCACAACGGATAGTGATACGTTTGTGATGCAAGCGGAAGATCCCGGTGCAATCCCATTCAAGACGTTACTACGTGTGTCGATTGTACCTGCGGGAGAAGAAGCGACCCCCCGAAATGTGGTTGACACATTGACCTTACAGCGATCGGGGCGTTTGTCTACCTATCGGGTTTTATCTATTGAACCAACAACGCTAAGAGATGACGAGGCACTTGAGATGAACTATGCCTATGTTCAAGATGAACCAAACCCATTTCTAAATGCGGTGCCTGTGGTTGTGCGTGGGCGTGATGTGGTTATTATTCGTGGTAATCAAGCAATTGTGGTGACATACCGCGAGCAAAGTTCTCGCTTTGAGGCTAATGAATTTTTGTTCGAAGACTTTTTAGATACATTACAGTTTTAGGTGGTGGTGTTGTGCGGAATCGCAATCAGATTGTGGCTATAAGTGTAGTTAGCTTATTGATGGTGTGGGGAACCCTCATATTGATTTTGGTCGGCTCGACTCCGCAGCCAGCTATTGCGCAAGACGACGATGATGCAACTATCACACCGACACCGTTACCTCCGCCACCCTTGGTGGAACTAAATGAAAACAATATTAAACGTGCCACTGTGTTTTTGATGCAAGTGTTAGATTCGCAAACAGGGCCTGTGGTGACCTGTGTGGGGTCAGGAACATTGGTAAGTGCCGATGGTTTAATTGTGACGAATGCACATGTCGTACTGGCAGATTCTGGTTGTCGCCATGATCGTGTTGTTGTTTCACTCACTTTGCGCTTGGATGAGCCTCCCGTCCCTAATTATGTGGCCGATATTATTGACTTTAATAAAGGGTTAGACTTAGCTGTCTTGCGTATTACCACATTTTTAGACGGTCGTCCTGTAGAGCAGGGCAGTTTGCAATTACCATTTGTTGAATTAGGGGACTCTGGCGATATTCGGCTCGATGATACAGTGTTGATTGCAGGGTATACAGATATTGGGAATACCCCTGTACAAACCGTTCGGGGATCAATTAGTGGATTTACAGCAGAATCTCGTGTTGGAGACCGTGCATGGTTGCGGACAAATGCGCCTGTGCCGGGGGTCGCATCTGGCGGTGGGGCATATGATCGGCTAGGACGGTTGATTGGGGTGCCAACCATTGCACCTGCTACTGTGGGGGATGAAGCCCTTGATTGCCGAAGCGTGCAAGATAGTAACGGGGATGGTCAAGTGAATGTTGATGATGTATGTATTCCTGTTGGTGGGTTTATTAGCGCCGTGCGTCCATCGCGTCTAGTGCGCGGGTTGGTGCGGGCGGCTGCTTTGGGGATTCGGGTAGATGAATCATTTACAGAATTACAAATCCCACCACCAGAAGAACTCCCTAATTTTGATCGATTATTTATCAGCCAAGGTGTAAATGAAGCTGGTATGCCTGTTTCTGTAGTGGATACATTGCCTGCAAATTCTACAAGTTTTTATTTATTTTTTGACTACGAAAATATGCAAGATGGTATTGTTTATGAGTTGCGGACAACTATTGATGGACGACCCAACCCAACATTTAGTTTGCCGTCCGTCACATGGAATGGTGGCGAGCGCGGGATGTGGTATATTGGAACATCAGGGCAGCCATTACCCAATGGTGTTTATGAATTTACGTTGTTTATCCAAGGGCGGCAGGTAGCTACCCATCAAATGCTTGTGGGTGGCGCCCCCCAACAAATACCCATATTTCGGGATCTGTCATTCGGATTACAAGATAATGTTGGCGCGATTGTGGGAACTGGTTTTGTGATTCCTGAAACCAACATTGTTCGTGCACAATTTGGGCACCTGAATATGGCGTTTGATATGGAATGGACGCAGGTATGGTATTTAGAGGATGCCGAATTAGCTCGCACCACTTTAGCATGGACTGGTGAGCCTGAAGGGGTGAATACTGAACCTGCGATTCAAAGTGAATCAGGATTAATTTCGGGACGATATAGATTAGAACTATATATAGAAGGTCGTCTGGCTGCGACATCAGATTTTGTTATCGCTGGTGGTGCAGATGGTTCTAATGCTGATATTTTTAGTAATATTACGTTTGCGTTGTCTCAAACCGCAGGTCAGCCAACCTTACCCACTGGGCGAACATTTCAAGGTGGATTAGAAAGCCTATATGTATTTTTTGATTGGCGACAATTATCGGTGGGAACCCCTTGGACATGGCGTTGGAAGGTTGATAATGACACTCTATTTAGTGTGAGTACCCAATGGGCAGCTCCTGCGGATGGGCAGTTCTATTACCTCTCGCTTGGTGGGGTGCCTATCTTGCCAGATGGAACCTATACCTTCGAGATTGAAATGGGCGGTATCGTTTTATTTGCTGAAGATGTTCGTGTTGGGTTAGGGCAGCTACCGATTGATGCTTTTGCGAGTGCAGAAGGAATTCAATTAACTGGTCGCATTATTGATGCCGAAACAGGGCGGGGTATCCCCGGTGCATTGTTCATTATGCTGTTGGTTGAATTTAGTGTTGAAGATTTCTTATGGGATGAGTCTCAAATTCTGGCAACATCACTGGCTGATGAAGATGGATTTTTCCAACTGCCTGCCCTATTAGAACGTGGCCCTGTAGATGACCCTTTGTTGTATAGTTTGTTAGTGCGGGCGGATGGATATTTGCCAATGTCAGCGGATGGTATTGCTGTAACAACGGAAACCGAAAGTCCTCTTGAACTGATTATAGAATTGAATCGTGATTAATGATGAAAAGAGTATTTTTACTATTCTTGTTAATGTTGTTGTTCTGTATTCAAGGGACTAGCAATGTACCAACAAGCCATGCCCAAACAACTTTACTGGATCGTGCTGTTCAGAATATTATCGATGATATGACACCACAACAAAAAGTTGGTCAGTTGATGTTGATCACATTTGATGGTGTCTATCTAGGACAAGATGCTGATATTGTTCGCTTGATCCAAGAATATGATATTGGGAATGTGATGTTGACGGCAGAAAACGACAATATCTATGGGCGAGCCAATACACCACAACGGGTGTTTTCAATGATTACTGGTTTACAGCGGATTAATTATGAAACATCTGTGAATTCAGGTAAGCCTTATTTACCGCTTTTAGTGGGTACCACCCATAATGGTGATGGTTTGCCATATACACAAGTTGCTACGGGCACCACCCAATTGCCAAGCTATATGGCATTGGGGGCTACATGGGAACCTAATTTCGCACGCATTTCAGGTAGTATCATAGGGGAAGAATTATTTGCACTGGGGTTCAATCTATTATTGGGGCCTTCATTAGATATTCAAACCAATAGCGGGATCGACTTTTTGGGAGTGCAAACATTTGGTGGTGAACCGTTTTGGGTTGGGCAAATGGGGCGTGCCTACATCGATGGTATCCATGAAGGTAGCCAAAATCAGGTCTTAGTGGTGGCTCGCTCTTGGCCTGGTTTAGGGGCAAGTGACCGTCAACTTGATCAGGAAGTTCCTGTGGTGCCACGTTCAGCAGAGGAGTTGCGCCGATTCGATTTAGTCCCGTTTTTTGCGGTTACAGACACGGATCTCGGGCGTGTTGATGGTTTACAATGTGCAAATATACGGTATCAGGGCGAAAATATCCGGACTGAAACACGCCCAGTTTGTGTTGATGAAACTGCGTTTCGGACAGTCATCGAACAACCCCGCTATGGGGACTGGCGTAGTGAAGGGGTAATTATTAGCGATTCTCTGGGCACGCGGGCTATGCGGCGTTGGTATAATGTTGATCCATTTCCACATCGGCAAGTTGCGCGCGATGCTTTGTTAGCTGGTAATGATTTGTTGTACCTTGCCAATTTTGGCACACAAATTGATGGAAATACTTTTGAAAATATTGCTGATACAGTGCAATTTTTTGCTGAAAACTATGAAACTGATCCCGTTTTTGCGGCGCGTGTTGATGAAGCCGTGGAGCGTATTGTGCGGCAAAAGTTAACACTTTATACTACTGAGCCAACATTAGAAACAGTATTGCCTAACCCCGAATTATTGGATAATGTTGGGAGCCAAGCTGATCGGTTATTTCAGGTTGCGCGGAATGCTGTGACATTAATTGCACCACAACCTTCCCAACTATCTCCTCCACCTCAGGCAGATGAAAATATTGTTTTTATTTCTGATACCCGTGCTGTTCAGCAATGTTCTTATTGTGATTCTCGACCATTAATTGCTGTTAATGCCTTGGAAAATGCTATTTTAAATTTATATGGTGCACAAGGTAGTGGCCAAATAGATGCAGATTCTATTTCTAGTTATTCATTAACCAGAGTACAAGAGTATTTAACGCAGCCTACTGTAAATTCAAATCCATCAGTAAGTTTTGGTATAGATCTAGCCAATGATATTCAACAAGCAGATTGGATTGTGTTTGCGATCTTGGATGATGAGCCAACCGTGCCATCAGTACATGTTGTGCGGGAGTTTCTAGCAGAAAGTACTGATTTATTATTGCCGCAAACGCGCGTTGTCGTGATGGCATTTGGTGCACCTTATTACTTGTCATCAACGGATGTTAGTAAACTAACTGCCTACTATGGACTTTATGGTAATGGTGCGCCGTTTATTGATACTGCGGCACGTGCATTGTTTCAGGAAGTACCTTTTACAGGTGCACCTCCTGTATCTATACCCGCTGTGAACTACGATTTGTTTGAAGCAACCTCACCTGATCCACAGCAAACATTACGCTTAAATGTCTCAAAATTAAATAGCGAAACGGATGATTTAGACGGGCTTCAGGTAGGCGATACATTGGTGCTACGGACAGAGCCAATTTTGGATCGTAATGGGCATATTGTGCCAGATGGTACACAGGTGACATTTACTTTAAGTTTTGTGAGCGAAGGGGTTTTAACACAACAAGATGCTTCGACATTTGAGGGAATTGGTGAAGCGAGTTTTGTGTTGCGACGTGCTGGTCAAATTGAGGTGAGAGTGGCGAGTGTGGAGGCAACATCTTCAGTGACATTTGAAATTACCGTTGATACTGATGAAGTTATCGCTACACTGCAAACGATTGAACCCCCAACTGCTACACCGACGCCAACGATCACGCCTAGCCCGACATCAACCTATACAGATACGCCAACGATCACACCCAGTCCGACATCAACCTATACAGATACACCAACGATCACGCCTAGCCCGACATCAACCTATACAGATACGCCAACGATCACACCCAGTCCGACATCAACCTATACGGATACACCAACGATCACACCCAGCCCGACATCAACCTATACGGATACGCCAACGATCACGCCTAGCCCGACATCAACCTATACGGATACGCCAACGATCACGCCTAGCCCGACATCAACCTATACGGATACACCAACGATTACGCCTAGCCCAGAAGATATTGAGACTCTGGTTGCAGTCGCACCTAACACACCACCAGCAGTGGTACCTACACCGGTGGAACGACAACTTGTATCTGTTAGTGATTTTCTATTATCACTAGCCGGCTTGATTTTATTAGTGATTCCAGCTGTCGCCGCAGGTTGGGCAACTTCTCGATCTTTAGATGGTACTGTGCGGATTGTCTTAGGGACAGTTGTTGCGGGGTTAACCGGATATGTTTATTATGGAGCCGGTGCACCAGGCGCCTTGCTATTACGCGAAACTTTAACAGATTTAGCTGCTATGTTGATTACATTCCTGTCTGGTGCTACAGGTTTAATTTTTACATGGTGGACTGTACGTGATATTCGACGAGATTAAAACCAATCATGAAAATAGAAATTTTAGGATCAGGTGGCGCTTTGGCCATGCCAATGTTGTATAGTCAACACCAATTTGCTCAACAAGCGCGCGAACAAGGTGTACCATACAGTCGGTGGGGGCCAAGTATATTTATCCATGATATAGGATTGTTGATTGATACGCCTGAAGAGATCCGCTTACAATTAGAGCGTGCTAAAATTTTTCGAGTGCCAAATTGTATCTATTCTCATTGGCATCCTGATCATGTGCGTGGATTGCGTGTATTTGAATCATTAAATTGGGGTACATGGCACTATCCAAGCCAAAATTGTAATACGATGATTTACTTACCGCAACAAGTTGCTGAAGATATGACAACTCGTGCAGGTATGGGAGAAGCCCTTGAATGGATGGAATCGGTTCGGGTTATTCAACAACATGTAATCTCTGATGGCGAGGCGATTATTTTAAAGGATATTAAAGTGACTCCATTTCGATTAGCAGAAGAGTATGTCTATGCTTTTTTGTTAGAGGGGAATGGTAAGCGTGTATTGATTGCCCCTGATGAATTATTTGGCTGGGAGCCCCCAGATTTTGTGAAAGGGGTTGATCTGGCAATTTTGCCGATGGGTATTCCCGAATATAACCCCCTGACTGGTGAGCGATTTTTAGCTGAAACCCATCCGGTTTTAAAGACCGAAGCTACGTATCGCCAAACCCTTGAAATGGTTAAAAAAATTGATGCAAAACTGACTTATCTTACCCACATCGAAGATTATGAAATCTTTGGGTATGATGAATTATCCGTGTTAGAAACTGATCTTACAGATCCCCTTGTTAAGTTTGCGTATGATACATTATTGATTGAGATCTAAGCCTATTGATATGTGATCTTTAGCGGGCTAAGACCTGCTATTTGACAGGCGTTAAGTCTCATAATGCGTGTTATCTTTAGGGCATTACGATACTGTCAACATTGATAGGGGGACAACCTAATCATGACGTTTGAAATGGTGATTACGCTCGCGATTTTAGGAGTAGCGATCTTATTATTCGTTACAGAATGGTTACGAGTGGATGTTGTGGCATTAATGGTTGTTGTAGCATTAATGCTATTTGAAATTCTAACACCTGCGCAAGCTCTTGCCGGATTTTCCAGCACATTAGTCATAACCATTGCAGCATTATTTATTGTAGGGGGCGGCGTTCTGCAAACAGGTTTAGCCGCTGCTATCGGACAGAGTATTCTAAAAGTTGCCGGAGAAAGCGAAACACGTTTGTTAGTTGTTATTATGCTGGCTGTGGCGCTACTGTCTGGGTTTATGAGTGATACAGGAACGGTTGCAGTGCTTTTGCCTGCGATTGTTGCCTTGGCCGCTAGTGCAAAAATCAGCCCCTCGAAGTTGCTCATCCCATTATCTTATGGTTCCTTATTGGGTGGGGCAGCGACACTTATCGGGACACCACCCAATATTTACGTCAGTACACTGTTAGAAGAAGAAGGGATGCAACCCTTTGGATTCTTTACCTATACACCTATGGGCATCATTATGCTCTTAGTAGGGATTGTCTTTATTGTCGCGGCGGGGCGATACTTGCTACCCGATTATAAGTCTGAAGATGATACACCCGAAACCGAAACCCCAGAGGAGCTTGTTGAACTTTACAAGCTGCCTGATAACCTCTATCGGTTACGAGTGCGTGATCGGTCATCTATTCGGATGCAATCCTTGGCTGAGGCAAAATTGCCAGAGCGCTTTGGGCTGATCGTGTTGGAAATTTTCCGCTCACGGTCTTCGCGGACATTGCTGAACCTTGGCGGGCAAAAGCTTGCTTTAGAGCCGAGTGGGATGCAATCCGTGTTTGCACGTGGAGATACGGTGTTGGAACATAATGACGTTTTACTGGTACGGGGCGAAGAAGATGATATTCAGCAAGCTGTTGATGAGTTGACACTTTCTATGCAGCCTGTTACCGAAGAGGATTATCAAGCATTGGTGGATCAACAAGGTGGGGTTGCTGAGGTCTTGATCTTGCCACGGTCTGGTTTAGTCGGGCGTCGTTTAGCCAATGCGCGTTTTGGCCGTACCTATAACCTTACCGTCTTGACGATTCGCCGTGCTGAGTCACAAGAAATAATTAAAAATGATGTGCGGCAAACACCTATTCAGGCTGGAGACACACTACTTGTTCAGGGAGCGTGGGATGATATTGCTTTACTCAAACGTCATCCACGTGATTTTGTGGTCTTTGGAAATCCCGAAAAAATGAAGGGCGCCCCGAACCGTGAAAAAATGTGGTTAGCGGGGCTGATTCTTGGCGTGATGTTAGTTTTATTGATCGCTGATGTGGTGGCTATCGCAACAGCAAGTTTGGCTGCTGCCTTATTGATGGTGCTTTCTGGATGTTTGACGATGGATGAGGCTTATCAATCCATTGACTGGAAAAGTATTGTCTTGATTGCAGGTATGCTGCCAATGTCCACCGCGCTACAATCTGTCGGATTGGTTGAAGATGCTGCGAATGCCTTTTCTAACTCATTAGGGGATTCTGGTCCTTTAGTTGTTATGGCTGGATTATTTGTGTTTACCTCTGTGTTTACACAAGTTTTATCCAATACGGCTACAGCCGTTTTAGTAGCGCCAATTGGGTTAGCGGTAGCACAAGAACTAGATGTGAACCCGCAAGCATTTTTGATGGCAGTGGCCATTGCCGCGTCGATGGCGTTTGCGTCACCTGTGGCGTCCCCTGTTAATACCTTGGTGATGGGTGCGGGGCGTTATAAGTTTGTCGATTACATGAAAATTGGGATTCCAATGGCAATTTTGATGCTGATCGTTTGTGTGATCTTCTTACCAATTTTCTTCCCCTTCTAAATCGTGTAATTGGTTTAGTGCGTTCTTGGCGGCATCTATTAAAGATGCCGCTTTCGTTTTAGAAAAAACTAAAATCCTCCTATATTTTCTATGATGCTTGTATGGTGCAATTATCCCGTAAGTATGGTTTATGAGGAAATAATCTAATGCCGATCAACGTTCAACATATTGATCATATTGCTTTGACGGTTCGTGATGTAGAAAAATCTGCACAATGGTATTGTGATGTATTAGGGTTAGAGCATCAGCATAAGGGGATGTGGGGCGGTGTGCCAGCTATGTTATTCATTGGGGATACTGGGTTAGCATTGTTTCCAGCCAAAGGAGATGATCCAAAGCCATCTCCGACCAGTGATACGATTGCGATGATGCATTTTGCCTTTCGGGCGACTTATCAAGATTTTTTAGAGGCACAAGAACACCTTAGATCGCTCGGTATTTCCTTTAACTTTCAAGATCATGATATTAGCCATTCAATTTATTTTCATGATCCGGATGGTCACCAACTCGAAATCACTACCTATCAATTAGATTAGATAGTTGGTGAAAAGAATGTCACAAAAATGGCAGCAATCAATAAGACTGAGGCGAGCATTGCTAACACGACATTCCCTTTTGCCATATCTGCATCATAAACGATGATGTCTTGTGACGTTTGACCTGCTCGCCTTAACCCTGGTTTGACACGATATGGGATATACCGATCAGAAAGTAGGGCATCGCGTAGTTCTAATACGTTTGACGGGCGGTGATCTGGATGCATAGAAATTGCCCACAAGATTGCTTGAGAGGTTCGGTCAGATATATCAGGGTTAATATCTTGCGGATCGGTGAGTCCGCGTGGTTCTAAGAAACGCTGTTTAGCTTCTAATGGTGGGCGATTACAACTTAAGTGGTAGAGTGTTGCACCAAAGGCATAAATATCACTTCGAACATCAGTATGTCCTGCGTCACCACCATATTGTTCTAACGGTGTGTAGTGAACTGACCCACGCCCTTGTACGACTGTGATCGTGCGACTTTCATCGGGGTTAAGGACTTTGACAAGCCCAAAGTCCACAAGGCGAACTTTACCATTTGGCATTAATTTGATGTTGGCGGGTTTGATGTCTCGGTGTAACACTGGGGGATCTTGGCTGTGTAAGTAGTGCAGTGCATCGGCAAGTTGGTCCGCCCAGTCTAAAATGTCCCGTTCCTCAATAAATTCGCCCTTGCGGATGCTTTCTTCAATCATGAAGCGTAAATCATTGCCGGGGATATAATCCATCACCAGAAAGTCGCGATCATCAATAACAAAGAAATCACTAACTTTTGGGAGTGTTGGATGATCCAAGCGGGCTAACACACTGGCTTCTCGATGAAATTGCCGACGATTTTCTTCAAGTTCCTCTGGTGTGCTGTTCAGATCAAGAATAATTTCTTTAATAGCTGTCTGACGACCTTCTAGGCGCAAGTCTTCTGCTTTGTATACGGCTCCCATACCGCCGCGTCCGATGTGTTCTGTTATATGATAGCGTTCTTTAAGTATGTCACCGATTGATAGTTCCATGAATATCCTACTGGCTAAAACTTGCAACTTAACTTAGCATACAACACGCATAAGGAGGAAGTCCATGATTGAGAATAACGACAAACCGGTCTTGATTATCTTAGAAGGTGAACAAACAGGGCAACGTTGGACAATCGAGGGTGACACGTTTGTAATAGGGCGTGGCGCAAGTTGTGAACTTGTTTTGCCTGAACGTCAAGTTTCCCGCGAACATATTCGTATTTATCGCGAAGATGAGAAATATTTCCTCAGTGACCTGAATAGTAAAAATGGTACATGGGTTAATGGTGAACAAGTTAAAGGGGCAACTGTTGAATTGCGCGATGGTGATGAGGTCTCAATTGCTTTAGCGGTACGGATGACCTATGTTGCTAGCGAATCTACTGCTCCCTTGACTAATGCAGATCGCCCACCCTCAAAAGGGATTTTACGCCTAGATCGCGAATCTCGACGTGTTTTTATCTGTGAAGAAGAAGTTGATCCCCCACTTAGCTTACCGCAATATCGTTTACTAGAGTTGCTTTATGATGGCGATGGGCGTGTTTGTACCCGTGATGAAGTCATTGAAGCAGTTTGGCCGGATGCTATTGGTGATGGTGTGAGTGAACAAGCGATTGATGCATTAGTCCGTCGCTTGCGCGATCGCCTTGCTGAAAGTGATGGCGACACGCAATTTGTGGTAACTGTACGTGGGCATGGCTTCCGTCTCAGTAACCCTGAAAATTAGCAATCTTAACCCAGTAATCATATATATAACCGTAGCTTATGCTGCGGTTTATACACTTTTCAAGCTTCTGCCTAGTATGTTGTTTTAAGCAGTTTGTTTTGGTGAACGCCGTCTGCGTCTACGGCGTCTGCGGCGTTTCCGTTTGGGTTTTTCTTCTGGTTGTGGGGTGAGGGGTAAAATTTCTTCAATTATGCCAAGTGCTTGGGTTGCTGCATGTTGTTCCGCTTGGCGCTTGCTGCGACCGTTGCCCCACCCAATAGCTTGCTCTCGAATAGACACTTCAACCACAAATTGCTTTTGATGGTCTGCGCCTAATGCGGTAATTGTTTGATAAGTTGGCGTGATTTTATCAGGGTGTTGTTGGGTGTATTCTTGTAACCGTGTTTTTGGGTCTTTGGTTGAAACACGTTCTAAAATAATGACTAATGCGGGATCAAAAAATTGCTGTACATATTGGCTGAGTGCTTCAGTACCTTGATCCATATAAATCGCACCGCAAAGTGCCTCAAATGCACCACATAGGATGCGATTATGATGCCGTCCACCATTTTTTTCATCGCCACGTCCTAAACGTAATAGGTCGTTAAGCCGAATTTGCCGAGCAAATTCGGCAAGTTGTTCTGTCCTTACCAGTGCTGCGCGGAGTCGTGTTAGTTGCCCTTCACGCATGGCAGGGAACCGCTCATAAAGCCATGCGCCGATAATAAAGTCAATGACAGCATCCCCTAAAAATTCGAGGCGTTCATTATGTTCTGGTGGAGATTGTTTTAGTTGTTTTTTTTGGTTGCGATGACGTTTTTGTTCATTTGTGTATGAACGGTGTGTTAATGCAGTCACCAAAAGTTGTGGGTTATTAAAGTGAAAGCCAATAATTGTTTCAGTTTGTGTGATGTTGAGGGTGGTCATAAGTTATTAGGATTGATCCCGATCTGCCTCAGTTGGGTGATAGGAACCTTCGATCCATGTTGTTCTATCAGGGTGTACTTCTTTTTTCCAAACGGGCACAATTTCTTTGAGGCGATCAATCCCATATTGGGCAGCATCAAAACATCCATCATGGCGATGCCCTGCCCCACACGCAATTAATACGGTGGGTTGGCTAACACTTAATGTGCCTAAACTTTGTGCGATGGCGATGCCTAAAACCTTTGGCCACTGGTTGCGGATTTCATTTGCAACTTGTTTCATTTTCTCAAGCGCCATTGGTTCATATGCTTCATACTCAAGTTGGATGGTTTCTATAATTCCGTTGTCTGCATGGGTTTTTCCACGTACATACCCACTAAACAACGCAATAGCACCTGTTTCAGGTGTTACAATTTTCTGTGTTAATGTGTTGAGGTCTACAGCGCCTTGAATTAACTCAAAGTGTTCTGGTAAAGCGATATTACCACCTGAAACGGGTGGGAAAAATGCGATTTCATCCCCACTATGAACTATTTGCCCTAATTTGACATATTCTTTGTTCACAGCCGCCACAGCGTTTGGCAGGGCAGGGGCAAGTTCTGGGTATTGTTCAATAATTGCTTGCCGTATATCGGCAACATTCGTAGGGTCATTGGCGATTTCAATATCAATTGTACCGCTACCAGCGATGTCCTTAAGGGTTGCAAATAATTTGATTGTTAATTTCATGATGAATCTGCTTGGTAATCTCCGTGAACACCACCGCGCTTTTCGACTAAGTGAATATCCGTAATTTGCATAGCTCGGTCAATGGCTTTAGCCATATCATAAATGGTTAAAGCCGCAACATTAACAGCCGTTAAGGCTTCCATTTCGACACCCGTTTGGCCTTGTGTGCGGCAAGTGGCAGTAATTTGAATGGCACTTTCATCAGCCAGTACATCAAATCCAACATCAATATAGGTTAATGGTAAAGGGTGGCACAAGGGAATCAGTTCTGCTGTGCGTTTTGCCCCCATGATGCCTGCTAATTTAGCGGTTGTGAGTACATCCCCCTTTTTTAGATTACCTTGTTGGATAGCATTTAATGTTTCTGGTTGCATCAGTACTTTACCAGTGGCAATTGCACTACGTTGTGTCGTAGGTTTGTCGCCAACATCTACCATTGTGGCGTTACCATCTTTATCCAGATGTGTGAGTTGGGGTTTAGTTGATTGGCTCATCTTCAAAACTAACTCTGACTACCAATTGCCCAAAACGTACTTCATCGCCGTCTCGTAGAATGCGTGGATCTTCTGGTACGAGGCGTTGCCCATTCAAAAAGGTACTGTTAGCGCTGTGCAAGTCCATTAAAACAACAGTATCGTTTTGTCGGCGTAATAGTGCATGTTGTCGCGAAACTCCCCGATCAAAGGCATCAAACGGGGCGAGATCAACCTCTGGTGTATAGTCTTTGTGGGTGCGTCCGATAACCATATCCTGTTGAATGTCAAGTGCTATTGGTTTACTATTGTAGTCCCGCACATGTAAAACAAGATAAGTATCAACATCAAAACGGGCTGTACCCCATCTTCGTTTAGGGTCTACTGGGCCAGTTTCTAGATCAATAAGACTTGTTGTCCGTTCTTCAGTTTGTACTTCGCCCAGTAACTCGCCACAATTATGACAGTAAATATTGGCGTCATTGTTTTGTTCGCCACAATTTCCACACCGAATCATTGAATTTATCTATCTTGAGCAAATTTACAATTATAATCTATCTTGCCACAACTTTAACGCAATGGCTATACTTTCCCCACCTTAATGACATCATGATAAGGATAGACTATGGCATTTATGTCAGGATTAGCCAAGACTCGACAAGCCTTCTTTGGCCGAATTTCTCAGATGATTGGTAATACGGAAATTGATGAAGATACATGGGACGATATTGAAGCCTTGTTGTTACAGGCGGATATAGGGGTTCCAACTACGATGGGGCTCATTGAAACCCTGCAAGAACGTGTGAAACGTGAAGGGGTAACTTCTGTTGACCAATTACAAGTAGCACTCAAAGATGAAATGACAAAATTATTGGCTTCCCCAACGCCATTAAACTTAAGTGGACGCGACCTCTCAATTGTCTTGATTGTAGGTGTGAATGGTTCGGGTAAAACAACCTCTATCGGTAAACTAGCCCGTCGGATGCGCCTCAATAACCGTAAAGTGATTATCGCTGCAGCGGACACCTTTCGGGCTGCCGCCGTTGACCAATTGAAAGTCTGGGGTGAACGGGCTGATGTGCCAGTGATTACGGGACGTGAAAATGGTGACCCCGGTGCGGTGGTTTATGATTCTGTTGAAGCGGCGCAAGCCCGTAAGGCTGAAATCTTACTGATTGATACGGCGGGACGTTTGCACTCAAATTACAATTTAATGCAAGAGTTGGAAAAAATTCGCAAGATTGTGAATAACTTAGTGCCCGATGCTCCTCATGAAACCTTATTGGTTTTGGATGGAACCACTGGGCAAAATGCGCTGACACAAGCCAAAAAGTTTACCGAAGCTGCCAATGTAACCGGCTTGATCATTACTAAACTTGATGGATCTTCTAAAGGTGGGATGCTATTCGCGATTCAAAATGAGTTGGGGCTTCCGATTCATTATGTAGGGTTAGGTGAACGCATTGAAGATCTGGTATTCTTTGAACCTGATAAATTTGTTGACAGTTTATTTGCCGCTGAAGGCACATCATAAGGAGTTGAATTCAATGGAAGCGCTAGTCAGTCAACTGAATGAGATACAGCAAGAAATTATGAAGCTTATGGAGCGTCTTTGACATAGCTGGCAAAGAATCCAAACTGAATGAGCTAGAACAAGCCGCCACTGCCCCTGATTTTTGGGATGATCCGAATGCTGCCCAATTGGTAATGCAGCGTCAGGCAAAATTGAGAAACGAAATTACGCCGTGGAACCAAATTTCTAAGCGTATTATCGATGCGCTTGAATTAGCATCTTTGGACGATGATGAGTTGCTAAGTGATCTGACCCAAGAGGTGGAAACGCTGGTGCGCGATGTCGAACGAATGGCGTTTCGTGCGATGTTGAGCGGTGAGTATGATAATGAAGATGCTATTTTAGCTATTCACGCAGGGGCAGGCGGTGTGGATGCTCAAGATTGGGCAGAAATGCTATTGCGGATGTACTTGCGCTGGGCAGATCAACGAGGGTATAAAGTTGAGATTGAAGAACAAACACCCGGTGATGAAGCTGGTCTAAAAAGTGCTACGGTCTCCATAAAGGGTGATTTTGTGTATGGATATTTACAAGCTGAAGCTGGGGTTCATCGTTTGGTTCGGATCAGCCCCTTTAATGCGGCTGGTAAACGGCAGACGTCATTTGCTCTTATTGAAGCATGGCCAGACATTCAAGGCGATATTGATATTGATATTGACATGAAAGACCTTCAGATTGACACCTTCCGTGCGGGAGGCGCTGGAGGACAGCATGTCCAAAAGAATGATACTGCTGTGCGGATCACGCATTTGCCAACAGGGATTGTTGTTTCGTGTCAAAATCAGCGAAGCCAACTTCAAAATAAAACGCGTGCCATACAGGTATTGAAATCTCGGTTACTTGAGATCGAACGCCAAAAACAGGAAGATGAGTTCTCCGAGTTAAAAGGCGATCATGTGAGCGCCGAATGGGGTAATCAGATTCGCTCTTATGTTTTACAACCCTATCAAATGGTGAAAGATCTGCGTACCAACTATGAAACCAGCCAAACATCTAAAGTATTAGATGGTGATTTAGATGCATTTATGGAAGCGTATCTGAAATTCAAAGTTGGACAATAAGTCTTAACCCAAAAGCCCTAACATCCCTGTTGGGGTTTTCTCATCTTATATTTATTTATCTTCTTCGTAAGAAATTTATAAGAGAACATCTCTAAGAGACAAAAGGCACCGTAAAGTCACGAGCTGTCAATTCATGAACAACAGTGCCTTTTATCGTCAATTAACGATTTTCTATCAAAAGAGAATCGTTCTATCTAATTCTAAAGGAGTGTTGCTATGAAACGCAACATGTCACGTCGGTCTTTCTTGCGATTGAGTGGGGGCTTAGGGGCTTCTGCATTACTACTTGCTAATGGTGGGTTGCCTAGTAAATTTTTACAAACGCAAAGTGGACTATCTGTTCCCCGTGCGTTTGCACAAGATGAAGATGGCGTAGAGGTAATTATTGGTGATGTTTTGGATTACCAATTAACCAGCGAAGATTGGGAAGGCGAATTTGGGTATGTGACCTTCCAACTGCATCAAGCGTTGTTTAATGGTGACTCTGTTTATTACATCCGTACAGATGCTTCTGAACAAAGCTTTGCTGAAGAAAATGGTTTGGTATTTGTGCCACTGTTGAACGCTGCACTATCTGCTGAAGGGGCAACATCACAGTTGTATACCTTTGATGGTGGTGCTGCTGAACAGCTACCAGTTGTTAGCAGTGTACCATCTGAAGAAGACTATAGCCCTGCATGGCAAGTTCACACTGTGACGTTTAATGGTGACCCCATATTACTAGAATCCGCTGAAGCCGTTTTAGAAGCTGAGGCAGCCGGTGATATTACCATTGAAGCGGCTCCATTGGTTGTCAATTTCCCAATCGTTAAATGGGCAGATGGTGAATTACAAGAAGATACCGAAAAAACCGCATATCTTGGGACTGGTCCATTGGTTGTTCCCGTTGACACAGAAGCAATGGAAGTGACTTTCAAGTTGCATGAATGCTTCCCCGGTAGCCGCTATATCGTAACGGATACTTCTGCTCCTCCTATGGCTGAAGGTATGAACCTTGCGGCATCTCCACCAACCCAAGCGTTGCAAGGTGTGGGGGCTACGGATGAAATTTGGGTCTTTGGTAATGGTATCGAGGGTAGCGGTGTGATGGGATTCCAAAAGGCCATTTTTGATAATGCTGCTGGTAGCCCCATTTGGAGCCCGTTCTGGGATCACTTTACGGCTGTTTGGAGCGATGACGCTGACCCCGTAATTTTGACAAATAGTGCTGACCTCCGTGCTGCGGCTGATGCCGGTGAACTAGAAATCTTTAATGGAACCCCCAATACACACCCTGATGGGTTTATTGTGAATTGCCCCGTTCCGATTAAAGCACCCAATAGCTAAGTCAAACTTTCAAAACATAGCAAACCGCTTACTAAAGTGGTTTGCTTATTTTCCATTCAATTTTTAGCGTGAAAGTATATCAAAATGAAATTCACTGAAATATGGGTTGGTGCTGCCTTGTTGGGTGTAGGGGCAGGGTTTATCTTGATTTTGGGTAGTGTCTTAGTGTTAGCCAATGTTGAAACAGTTCCAGCGAGTGAGGAAGACGTATCAACTGAAGTAGAAATTTCGGCGGCGGCATTTGCACTGGCAACGGTTAATGCTGCACCGCAACGGAGCGCCCCTGTTGCGGACGGTGATCAAGGGGATTTAGCGGGTGATCCGATGATTGGTATGGAGCTATTTAATACATTTCAAGCCGCCGCTAGCTTTGCTTGTTCAACTTGCCATTTTGTTGATAGTGAGAATATGTTGATCGGCCCTGGCTTGTTAAATGTTGGTATTCGTTCAGAAACACGAGTTGAGGGTGTTTCGTCTATTGATTATTTGAGGGCTTCAATTGTTAGTCCAGATGATTACATTGTAGACGGTTTTTCGGCGGATTTAATGCCAGAAAATTGGGCAGAAATCTATACTGATGAGGAAATTGACCATATCATCGCTTACTTGCTGACGTTAAATGGGTAACTATCTAGTTGCATCTCTTATGGGTTATGCCTAGACTTTTATATAATGTTTTCATGAAAGTAATGTTATAGCCTTTTAGGAGTATGACGCCATGAGCGATGAAATCGAAAGCAAAAAACGCGAAATTGAACGCAAATATAATGATATTCAACGGCGTATCAATTTAAAAGAGTTGCAATCTAAATTAACAGATACCGCTACCGATATTGCTGAGTTACCGGAACGTATTGCTGGGCTTCGGTCACGTGGGTATGCATTCGCAAATTATTTGGAGGGTAAATCCGAGACTCTTGCCAAACAGTGGGATGAAATTCGTGAACAGGCAAATGCTACGATTCGTGAACAAGCCCATGATTTACGCAACGATTTTGATGAAGTTGTTGAAAAATATACAAAAATGGATGCTGCCTCAGGATTAGCTGCGCAAACGTATATTAATCAGTTGGAACCATCCTTAGAAAGTATGGAAGAACGGATTGATGCAGCAGAAGATTCTGTGAAAAGTGCTTTTGGTAAAGTGCCTGACAATGTTGGGCAAACATCTCGTCAGATTGATACGATTGAAAAATATTTAGATTTATCTGATGAAGCCAGCTTTTCATTGAATAGCGCAGAAGCTATTTTTATGGCGGTTGATGCGGAGTGGGAAAAAACAGGGAAAGACAAAAAAGATCCCGATGGCATTTTCTACATCACCGATCAGCGAATTGTGATGGAACAAAAAGAAAAAGTTGGCAAAAACTTTTTGGGGTTTGGTGGCGAAGAGGTTCAAGAAATTTTGTGGGAAGCACCTATCCATACCATCCAAGAAATTGATCATGAAAATAAAGGCTTGCTGGGTGGGATTGACCTTATCCATATTACATTTGAAGCAGGGTCTGGTGCGCCAATGGCAAAAACAACCATTGAAGTTAAGGGTGGTATAGAAGCCAAGTGGTTCGCTGGGCAGTTGAAACGTGCTGCTGGTGGCGACCTAGAACGGGAACGTGGATTAGAATTAGAGCAATCAGTTGTAGAAGCGATTGCAGATGCACCAACCACCTGTGCCGTTTGCGGTGCGGACTTTGATCAACCATTGCGCCAAGGCTTAAATGAATTGAAATGTCAATATTGTGGTGCAACCACTCGTTTAGCTATCTAGATTTTATATAAGAATTTACTGAGGGTAGTTGTACCGCTCATTAAAATATGGTACCTTGTATCTATCGTTAATTAAGTAAAGGAGGTGGTCAACATTATGAGTAACGGCTATACAGGGGGTAAAACCCTCTAACCTCCGGTTCAGGGGGGAGAGTACCCCCGTACTATAAGCCCCACAACATCTGTTGTGACCCAAACGCGAGGCATTGCCCTCGCGTTTGTGGTTAGTGCACGGTTTGCATGTGGCGTAAAGCACAGTACAATTATGCCATGCCAAGCTATCTGAATTTTGAACTCCAAATAACCGAATTAGATGACCAAACATTTTGGGCGGCGGTGTTAGATGCACCACAAGAGATCGTTACGCCACCAGATGTACAGTTCCGTGCACCATTTGATGAACGCGCTTTGCGGAATTATATGTTGGTGTTAAGTGGGCAACGTAATCCGCGTGGTATGACACGCGCTGAAGCCGCAAAACGATTTGGTGAACAATTGTTTCGTACTGTGTTTGTTGAAGATGTACTTGAATCCTACCAGCAAGCGCTTTATATTGCTCGTCAGCAACAAAAATGGTTGAGGATTCGGCTCAATCTCAATAAGGCCGGGCGGTTAGCGTCGTTGCCATGGGAATACTTACGTGATCCACAAATTGACTTTTTAACACTCTCTCGCGCAACACCGATTATTCGTTATCCTAAGCAATGGGTGAACCCTGTTCGGTTGGAAGTAGAATTGCCACTTCGGATATTGGTGATGATCTCCGCGCCAGAAGGCTTGCCTACAGTCGATGAGGCAACAGAGCGTCGTAATTTAGAAAAGGCACTCGTGCGTCTTAAAGCGCGTGGGCTTGTTGAAGTTGATTATCTTGAAGATGCCTCTTTGCGTAATTTACAACGTATTTTGCGTCAAGGGGAATATCATGTTTTTCATTATATTGGTCATAGTGCTTTTGATGCGGAGCGCGGCGAAGGCTTCTTAATGCTAGAGGATAGCCGTGACCATATTAAGCCTGACCCAGTTCGTGGCGAATTTTTAGCCCGCGAATTACACGAAGAAGACACCCTACGGCTTGTGGTATTAAACTCGTGCCAAGGGGCTGTCGCTGATGCGCGTGATCCATTTAGTGGTGTGGCATCTAGTTTAGTTAAACGCGGTATCCCTGCGGTTGTGGCACAGCAATTTGAAATTACGGATAAAGCGGCGATTGCATTTTCTGAAGAATTTTATCGTGCTATTGCCGAAGGGTTTTCTGTTGAAGCAGCTGTTTCGGAAGGGCGTCGGGCAATTCTTGGTGTTGCTGGCGATAGTATCGAATGGGGAACCCCAGTTTTATTTTTGCATGATGAAGGGAATTTGTTTAATTTCCCACGATTAACAGAACCAGAAACATTTTTTGGGCGTTTATATGCCGCCATACCACCCATGTATTGGGCCGTATTATTTGTGCTAATGATATTCATTGTATTGATCGGTTCTGTGGCTGGGTTTACAGTGGCATCTCGCGACCCTATTGATGGTCTAGCTCCTCCAACGGCCACAATAATTCCTGATGTTGATCTTGTTGTGCAAGATGTCCGAATTTCGCCTCGGAATCCTAAACCTGGAGAACTGGTTGCTGTATTTATTGATATTGCGAATCAGGGAACTGATCCCTCGCCGCCTTTTACTTATGAATGGCAAGGATCCATTTTTGATTCGACTAGTCGTCAATCATTTGTTGTTGATGGTCTAGCACCCGGTGGCGTATTGCATGATAACTTTACAACGCGGTTTGGTTGGTGGGGAATATTCATCAGTGAAACTCGCTTAGATATTGAGAATGTTGTGCTTGAACCGAATGAGCAGAATAGTCGTGCTAATCCGATTCGGATGGATACGATTGCTCCTTTTGTGATTGATTTCAGTGAGGCGTTGCCAAACGGTGATTTCGTGCGTGAAAATCAGCAAGTTCCATTTGGTCTATTTGCGCCTTGGGGGTTTGAAGTAGAAGCATTATCAGATAGTCCCGAGTGTCTGAATATTGTCCCGTGGTTTAAATTTATTGGTATTTCGAATGTTGTGTTAGGTACAGGGTTACCAGATAATCCAGATGTCTGTGCCGATGGGCGTATCCAGATTCGATTCCCCGAAAGACGGTCTGATAATAATGTGTCTGGTATTGGGGCTGTGACGGTTAATTTTGCCCCCGGTGCGGGGCGTCGGGCATTAGAGGTTTATGCTGATCCGCTCGCCAATGAATTTTTGGGTGCGACTACCGCCTTTAATAGTCGGCGAAATGGTTTACGTCTGGTTTTGACACCCAGTCTTGAGGTATTTGAATCTATATATCTCGTTGAACTAAGCCCGCTTGATGGTGCGCCATTGGAGATTTCATCCCTAAGTCTTTCGGCACCCTGATCGGCTCTTAGCATCCAAGGGGGCGCAGCGCGACCGCGTTGCGGTCAAGCGGCTGCCGCTTAGCGATTTTCAACCGCTGCGCTGCGCCCCAGCAAGGTGCGCTTGCAATATAGAGTTTAGCTTGGACAACCCTGCCCGCTTTGCCGCCCAACCGATACCAATGACATACGATGATCAGAATCTAGGCTGCGTTGATCGATTAAAATACCACTCGGAACAAGATTAAGTAGCCAAATATAGTCATAACGGGCGCTAGTGCCATCAATGAGAAACAAAGTATCTCGATCCTCACGGAATAGCCCTAGAAATGGGTCTTCAAAAACCGTTTCGGCAAAACGCTGATACAGCGGGGAATCTTCGCCATAATTAAATGTGCCACCTAAAACCACGCGATCTTGTGCGGTGCTGGCAGGATCAAAGTGATTCGCTGCTACCAAGCGGTAGATTTCTTCAACTTGGATCGTTTGATCCTGTTGAGATTGTGGAATCACTTGACCGTTACGTGTGGCGGCTGCAAATCCAACCCATGTATTGTAAACATGTAAGTCGCCAGCATCATCAAGACGGTAGGTTACATACTGAATACCTGCCTGAGCGCCTACACTGGAGAGCTTAGCGCCTGTTTCTGCACTAATATCCAATCGACTTAGAATTGCGAGGCCACGTAAGGCCTCATCTTGTGCAAAAAAAGATACATTCATATTCAATCGATTTGCCAGCCATAGCGCTTGGTCGGTGCTACCACTTCTCAGTAATCCTGCTTCAACTTCTTGTAATAAAACGATATCCGCACCACTTTGTTGGATTGTGGCTGCGAGGCGTTCTAGATTAGGAGCAAATAGCTGTGTGTATCCGCCATGAATGTTGTAGGATGCAACCCTTAAACAATCTGGAACTAATGGACGGCGAACTGTTTCAGCGATAGCTGCCTGTGTTGTGGTGATCGTGATAAAAACAATCACCAAAAGGCTGAGTAAAGTTTCTAAGACTTTACCTTGTCGCCAAGGAATAATTTGTCGCTCTAAAATAATGGGCATACACGCGAGTAATCCAGCTAAAATGGCGAGTGGTACACCAAGTTCCCGCATGTTAGACAAAAAATCACTGATGAAGCTAAACGGCGCTGCAAATGGACGTACATAAGCATAGTCATAAGTAAAATAATCACCAATTGATAGCAGTAAGAAAATGCCCATTCCTAGAATGACAAAAAATGGAGTTGGGTTAAACAGACGCTTAGCATTTTCTGGTTGTCTAACGATCCACCAAATGCTTAAAATGGTAAAAAATTGGGCTGCCGTGAGCATTGCTGCTGCGATAACCCCATCAAAGCGCCGGCCAATGATGACGAATAATGCCAGCAATAGCGCCCATAACCAACCGCGATAAATACCGTCAAAAATGGCTATAAAGTTGCCTGCTTGTGAACGCACTTCAGGAACGAGCGGGAGCAATGTTGCCATCAATATTAGAGGGTACATAACCTCATATGAAACACCTGCCCAACGTGCTGCCGCATTTGGTAATCCTAAAACAGTGAGTTCTAAAAAAAGAATACCACCGAGCGCAATCCCTCCCCATAGAGTCAATACGCCATCTGGTTTTGCTTCATGTTGTGGGAGCCGTTCTTCCTCACGTTCAATGATGGTGTTGATGCCCGCAATGAGAACCAATGTTGCTGAGACAATTAATAAAAATTCGTCGATTTCAATCGATAAGCCTAACAAAGAAACAATATAGGCTGGGTTAAATGTGGGATCTAGTGTCGAATGATATGCACGAATGACTTGATCAGCAGCAATTCCTAACGCCAACATCAGTGGTACAAATCGAGGACGGCGAATAATAAGCAAAGATAAATACAAAAATCCTGAAGAAACTACGACGGCTGCCGCTAGTAAGCTACTCTCCGGTACTTCTATAGCAATTTCACGGGCAGTTGCACAAATTGCAACACTTAATGGAATACTCCAACGAGTCCGATAGATCAATAACCCTGCCAAGACAAAAATAAATGCGATAACCACCCCAAATATTTCTTGTTGGACGGTTGCTGGTTCGATATATCCGGGGATTGTAGCGAGGCTTTCAGAATTCGGTAAACGACGTACCAGATCGGCGCTACTGATGTCAGCATATAAAGCAGCATATAAATGGCGAATACTTTGGATGAGAAACAACCCCATGACCAAGGCTTCTAAGGTGCGGAGCGCATCACGACGAATTTGCATGGATGACCTTTATTGTCTTTGCGGATGATAACAGAATCTTCATTTTAAGGAGTTGACAGAGCAATGTCTAGTCAGAGAGGGCAAAAAAGCACCTTGCGAGGGTACAAGGTGCTAGTGTGTAATGTGGAAAGATTAGGTTGGTTGTGGCAGTAACAATACATCCGTTGCCAGATGGTCAATCCATGTATTGACTTTATCCCATTCGCGAAAATCCCCCTCTTGGGCGCGAACAAACCAAATCATCAAGCGTTCAAATGCATTCAATTTACTTTTGTCTATTCTTCCAGCAAACATAGCATCATCGGTTGGTTCCAAAATGTCATGGATGGGGGTAAGGTAGTCCTTCACAATGGAGCGATTTTCGGGTGTGTCCTCTTTAAGCGTGTTACAAACTGTAAAGTAAGCTGTGGGGCGCGTTTTTAAAGTATGGAAATTTTCAAGAACGAAATCTTTTGCAGCAGGTAACCACGCACCAACACGGATTGGGCTGCCAATAATGATGCAATCATATTGTTGAAGGTTAGTCACATCATGGATTTCAAGCACATCAGGCGCTAATAATGGATTGTGGTCGAACCGTGTGCCAATATATTCTGCGATTTCTTGTGTTGATCCCGCTTTGGTAGCATAAGTAATGAGAATTTTTTTCATCGTATCAATATCTCCTGCACAGTATGATCTAATTGTGTAATATGTCTTATCTGTGGGGTAGTGACTATCCTCCTCTAATTTGTGATACAATCGCCAAACTTTTCAGTGAGGGAATAATCCTATGCGAACTGTGGATGTAATTTTACATAATGCTATTGTGCTAACAATGAATACTTCATTTGATGCTTATTTTAATGGCGCGATAGCAATTGCCGGCGATAGTATTGTGGGGGTAGGGGAAGGCGAAGAAATCCTCTCGCAGTACCAAGCACAAGAGATCATTGATTGTCAAAACCAAATTATTATGCCGGGGTTGGTGAATGCCCATACACATATTCCGATGACCTTATTACGTGGTATGGCCGATGACTTACGCCTTGAGGTGTGGTTAATGGGATACATTATGCCCACTGAACAACAGTTTGTCGACGAAGACTTTTGTCGTTTGGGGGCGTTGCTCGCTTGTGCAGAAATGATTCGCGGTGGTACGACCTTATTCGCTGACATGTACTATTTTGAAAAAGTTGTTGCCGCCGCCACAGCAGAGGCTGGAATGCGGGGTGTTTGTGGGCAGACAGTGTTACAGTTTCCTTCACCAGACAGTGACTCGTGGGAAGCAGCACTTGAGTATACCGAGTCATTTATTCAAGAGTATAAAGATCATCCATTGATTGTTCCGGCGGTGGCACCTCATGCCCCATATACCTGTACAGATGAAATACTCGAACGTTGTGCTGATCTCGCTCGACAATATGATATTCCATTACATATCCATATTTCTGAAACCCGTTATGAGGTGGAACGCAGTGTAGCTGAATATGATAAGTTAGTCATGTATCGCGCCAATGATACAACGGTTTTAGACACCAAATGTATTTGTGCGCATTGTGTTCATATCGATTCGGATGAGATTAAATTAGCGGCACGGAAAAATGTTGGTATTTCTCATAATCCCTCATCAAATATGAAGCTGGCTAGTGGCTTGGCTCCTGTGATTGAAATGTTGCAACAGGGAGTTAAGGTTGGTATCGGAACAGATGGTGCGGCCAGTAATAATGATCTCGATATGATGACGGAATTACATTTGGCGTCATTGATGGCTAAAGTGCAAACTGGTGATCCAACAGCGCTACCTGCGCGTGATGCATTGTTAATGGCGACACGGTTAGGGGCTGCGGCGTTACATCTGGATGATATTACGGGAAGCCTTGAAGTTGGTAAGCGGGCTGATTTGATTGTATTACAGGATGAAACATTGCATATGACGCCACGTTTTAGTCATGATATTAATGCCGTTTATGGACGGGTAGTCTATTCAGCGAAAAGCACTGATGTGCAGCATGTAATGGTCAATGGTCAATGGCTGATGCGTAATCGTGACTTGTTAACGCTTGATGAAACCAAGATCCGAGAAAGTGCACAAGCGAAGGCTAGTGAAATTGATACATTCATCCGCGAACTAGCCGAAGATAATTTCAATAAATTAGTGGCAATTGGCGGGGTAGAGCGCCGAGAAAGTTATGAATTGCAATTCAAAGCACGGGTTAAAGATCGTAGCGCTTTAGATGTTTTGCTCAATCACCCTGACACCGTAGTGCAGCGTACCCGCTATTATCATCAATATGATAAGTATTTTGTATTTGATAATGAAAAAGGTGAACAGATTCGGTATCGGGAAGACCATTTTAAAAGTGCGCCACATGGTAAAACAGAATCTGTCCGTGCTCGCTTAACGTACACCACCAAAAGTAAAGAAGATTATGGCTATGCCTTGATTCTGTCCCGTGCGCGGTTTATTGCCCCTGCTACATACCCCTTACGCTTTTATCAGGAATATTTTAAAGCAGATCGCGAAATCGATGTTGAAAAGCGGCGTTATCGGTGGCGAATTACCTTTAAAGGGGTTGAATTCTTTGTGAATTTTGATGAGATCGATAAGCCTAGTGGGACATTTGTTGAAATTAAATCAACAACATGGTCACAGTCCGATGCAGAAGCTAAATCTGAATTATTACGGCATATGACGGTTGAGGTTTTACAGATTGCTGAAGTGGATGTGATAGCCCAAGAATACATAGCATTTCTTAAATGATGCCAATTTCTTATCTTTTTATGATGAAAAAGCGACGCATATTGCTTGACACAATTGCTGCTTAACTCTATAATTCCTAGTAATCAGGTTTAACATATTGGCAGCGTAGGCATATTTTTTTGTGTAAACGCTCACTATCCATATTGATATACATCCAAAAACTCGACTCATAAAATCAAATTTGTGTGTCGTATTGTATCTTGGGTGCATTTTTGTTTATACCGTAATAACGTTCAAAGAATGATAGTGCGGAGGCTACCTCTTGGAAGCAAAAGATTTTAGTGCATTGCGAATTAGTTTGGCTTCTCCCGAACAAATTCGTTCATGGTCTTATGGTGAGGTCACAAAGCCCGAAACCATCAACTATCGGCGCTTACGCCCCGAAAAAGATGGGTTGTTTTGTGAAGCCATTTTTGGGCCAACCAAAGATTACCAATGTTATTGTGGGAAGTACAAGAACATTCGCTATAAAGGCATCATTTGTGACAAATGTGGTGTTGAAGTAACCAAATCCTCAGTACGTCGTGAGCGTATGGGGCATATTGAACTTGCTGCGCCTGTTGCACATGTCTGGTATACCCGTCGTGTGCCAAGCTATTTAGGCTTGTTACTAGATGTTAGCCGCCGCAACTTAGACCGTGTGCTATATTTTGCACAATATGTGGTCACCCATGTGGATGATGATGCACGGAACCGAGCATTAAAACGATTACAAGAATCTGTTGCACAAGCTGAAACGGATTTATTAGGTGATTTGGATGAACGGATTGCCACGCTAAAAGAAAATCGTGAAGCCATTATGCAAGAAGTGCAATCACGGGCTGAAGGCTTAGATGCTAAGTATGAGCAAATCCGTGATGAACGGTCAGAATTTCTCATCCAAGAAGCTCAACGGATTCAACAATTTATTGAAGAATCACTTGGGCAAGAATATACTGATGATGTCTTCTTTGAAGGTGTTGATGTTTACATCGCTAAAAGTGGTGAAATTGCCGATAATCGTCAAATTGAAGCGGTTCAATCAGAAGTTACAGCAGCCTTAAACAAGCTCCAAGCGCAAGTGGATGCCGAACGCTATAGCGAAGAAGATTCGCTAGCCGCTGAAGCAGACTCTGCCACAGAAGACATTCAAGCTGAATTGGATGAATTACTTGGGCAACGTAATGATCGGGTACGCCAGATTCAAGATCGTAGCCAAGAAGCACGTGATGAGCTTGAAAAATTAGAAGTTCTCCAATTCTTGAGCGAACCCCGCTACCGTGAATTACGCCAGCGCTATGGGCAAGTATTCAAGGCTGACATGGGTGCAGAAGCTCTGCTCGAAATCCTCAAAACCATGGATTTGGATAAATTAGCCAAAGAGCTATGGACAGAAGTGCGCACCACCAAATCAAAACAAAAACGCAAAAAAGCGACCAAACGCTTAAAAGTTGTTGAGAGTTTACGCAAAAGTGAAAATCGTCCTGAATGGATGATTTTGACCGTGTTGCCAGTTATTCCGCCAGATTTGCGCCCAATGGTGCAATTGGATGGTGGTCGTTTTGCAACCAGTGACTTAAATGACCTCTACCGTCGGGTAATTAACCGTAACAATCGGTTAAAACGATTGCTGGAACTCGGCGCGCCAGATGTCATTGTGCGTAATGAAAAGCGGATGTTGCAAGAAGCTGTTGATAGCTTGATCGACAACAGCCAACGCGGTAAAGCGCTTAGCCGTCGTGGTCGTCGTGAATTGAAATCTTTGAGTGATATGCTCAAGGGGAAAAAAGGGCGTTTCCGTCGTAATCTATTGGGTAAACGGGTTGACTATTCTGGCCGTTCCGTTATTGTGATCGGGCCACAACTCAAATTGCATCAATGCGGGTTGCCAAAAATGATGGCGTTGGAACTGTTCCGCCCCTTTGTGATTGCAAAATTGGTTGAATACAATTATGCCAGCAATGTAAAAAGCGCAAAACGTATTATTGAGCGTGAACGCCCGGAAGTTTGGGAAGTGCTGGAAGAAGCAATCTCTGAACGGCCTGTTTTGCTGAACCGTGCGCCAACCTTGCACCGTTTGGGCATTCAAGCTTTTGAACCTCAATTGGTAGAAGGTAAGGCCATTCAAATTCACCCATTGGTCTGTTCTGCATTTAATGCTGACTTCGACGGTGACCAAATGGCTGTGCATGTGCCATTGAGTGATAAAGCTGTTAAAGAAGCTCAAGATTTGATGCTGAGTACCAAAAATCTTCTCAAGCCGGCGGATGGTTCTCCAGTCGTTGCACCTTCTAAAGATATGGTGTTGGGTAACTACTATCTGACGATGGATCCCACCGCTGAACTGATTACTGTGCCAGAAGCTGCTGATAACTTCCGTTCTTGGGATGTACTTTCTGAAGGTGGGTATCGTGTTGGTGTGATTTTTAACGCCGCAGGTGCGCGCCAAGTACAATATCGTGATTTTGATTTGAATAACGATGTTACCTCTTATCGTACTATTGTTGAGTTTGATGAAGAAACAGGTATCGAAACCGTGATTGACGCCGAAGAACAAGCCTTTAACGCGCTTGTAACGGGTGAAATTGACGTTTTGGTGCATAATTCATTAGATTCATTGAAATTTGCTGAAAAACACGATATTGGCATTGCTTTGGCCAATCTACATGAGCGTCGGCATGTTATTGATATGGATGAAGTCAATTATCTCTATGATTTAGGGATTGTTGATTTACATACACCTATTTTGCTAGGCAATTTCTACGATGATCCAAGTTTTGCCCCACCCGAACACCCTGAAATTTGTACGGTTGGACGCGCAATCTTCAATCGTATTTTGCCAGATGAATTACGCTTCCACCAAGAAACTTTAGGCAAAAAAGGCCTACAAAAACTTGTTGCTAAGGTTGTGCAATATATTGGGTTGGAACACACAACAGAAGTTGTTGACGCTATCAAAAACATTGGGTTTAAATATGCAACAATTTCAGGAACAACCATTGCAATTTCTGACCTGACTATCCCTGAAGAACGTCACCATATTTTGGAAAATGCCGAAAACTCTGTCGACACCTACGCTAAGAACTATCGCCGTGGTTTGATGACAGAGCAAGAACGTTACATCAAAACTGTGGGTAGCTGGAGCGATGCTAAAGACAAACTGCAAGACGTGATCCGCGATACGATTGATCCATTTGGCCCTGTAGCGGTCATGGCAATTTCGGGTAGTACCAAAGGTGGATTTGGCCCAATTACCCAATTGGCGGGGATGCGTGGTTTGATGGCTGACCCCTCTGGCCGTATTATTGACTTACCCATTCGGAGCAATTTCCGCCACGGGTTAACCGCACAGGAATACTTCATTAGTACACATGGTGCGCGTAAAGGTTTAGCTGACACGGCATTGCGGACTGCTGACGCTGGTTATTTAACGCGTCGTTTGGTTGATGTTTCGCAAGATGTGATTGTGAATCGTATTGACTGTGGCACAAAGGCTGGTATTTGGATTCCAAACTTGGCACATCCTGATCACGTTGACAATCCTGAAGCGGATATTGCAGGCCAAAGTATCCAAGAACGGATTTCGGGGCGGGCGGCTTCCCATACGGTTGTTCATCCTGAAACTGGCGAAATCATTGTTGACCGGAATGAAATCATCACCGAATTAATTGCGGATGAGATCGCGGCGGCAAATGTCTCTGAAGTATATGTTCGTAGCCCAATGACCTGTGCATTGATTCATGGTGTCTGCGCTCTCTGTTATGGTCAAGATTTAGGGCGTGGTGAACTGGTGAGCTTAGGCTCTGCGGTTGGTATTGTGGCTGCTCAATCAATTGGTGAACCTGGTACACAATTAACGTTGCGGACGTTCCACACGGGTGGTACAGCCCAAAAAGCTGGTGACATCACATCTGGTTTGCCACGTGTTGAAGAAATCTTTGAAGCGCGTCGTAAGCCAAAAGGTGAAGCTGTACTGACCAATATCGGTGGATACATGCAAATCGAAGAACGTGACGATGGTGTTCGAGTCGCTGTTGTAGAAGATTCCGAAATCTCTAGCGAGGAATATGACATTCCAGTTGGTTGGGAACTTTTGGTGGCAACTGACGAGGATATTAAAGAAAAACAAGTCCTTGCTGAAGAAATTAATGGCGATGGCCAACTCATTTCAAAAACGAGTGGGATCGCGTTCATTGAAGATCAAAAACTCTATGTTCGTTACGAAGAAACAGTTGTTGAGGAGTATGAAATTCCTGCAAGTGCTCGTATCCGTGATGAACTTGTAATGGCAATGCGCGAGTCTGATAGTGGTGTGATTGAAATTACCCCTGGTACACAACTCACTGAAGGGTCTAAAAATCCCCATCAAATTTTGAAAGTGTTGGGTGAAGACGAAACCCGTAACTACTTGTTACGTGAAGTACAAGATGTGTACCGTAACCAAGGTGTGAATATCTCAGACAAACACTTTGAAGTTATGATTCGCAAAATGTTGAGTAAGGTATCCATTACCCGTAGTGGTGATAGCGGTTTGCTCCCGGGTGAGTTAATTGACCGTCTCAAATTGCTTGACATGAATGAGCGGTTATTGGCAGAAGGTTTAGAGCCTGCTGCTGGGGTTCCTGTCTTATTGGGTGTAACAAAAGCTGCGTTGAGTACAGAAAGCTTCTTGTCTGCCTCAAGCTTCCAGCACACCATTAAGGTGTTGGCAGGTGCTGCTATTGAGGGTAAAGAAGACCGTCTGTATGGCCTGAAAGAAAATGTGATCATTGGGAAGTTGATTGCATCTGGTACAGGGTTCCATACGTATCAAGATCGTGAGTTAGCAGTTCGTGATGACTTGTTAGAAACACAAGGGGCGTTGGTCAATGACCAAGCTGATGCTGACGATGATGAGTTGGATGAATACGATGAACTCGAGCAAGAATTGCTCGATGAACTGGATGATTCCAATGATGACGACGATGATTACGAAGATGATGACTCTGATGACGATGACGACGATGATGATGATGGTGATACTGATGGTCTTGTCGTGGATGCGGATGATGATTACATCGATGCCATTGTTGATGGCAAAGATAATATCGACTAATCTCGTTTGGTTGAATGAAGGACTCCTAGAGATTGACTAGGATGGTTTTGAAACCGCATGGGGTAATTTACCTCATGCGGTTTTTTGTTGCTGGCATGTTTGCTAGTATTTCGCTATAATTTATTTCTGAACGCCTGTTCTATTTCCTGACTAGAGAGTTTATTTATGAGTACAATACGTCAAATCAACATTAATGAAGAAATGCGCGGTGCATACTTAGATTACGCAATGAGCGTAATTGTATCGCGTGCTTTGCCTGATGCACGAGATGGGTTAAAGCCTGTTCACCGCCGTATTTTATATGCCATGCATAGCATGGGGTTGCGGGCTGATAGTAGCTATAAAAAGAGTGCCCGTATTGTGGGGGAAGTATTAGGGAAGTACCATCCTCATGGTGATGGTAGTGTTTATGATGCGATGGTGCGTATGGCGCAAGATTTTTCGATGCGTTATGAATTAGTTGACGGTCAAGGTAACTTTGGGAGTATCGATGGTGATGCTGCCGCCGCCATGCGCTATACAGAAGCACGAATGGCAAATTTTGGTATTGAGTTACTGGCCGATATTAATAAAGATACAGTTGATTTTGACGATAATTTTGATGGGTCTTTAGAAGAACCGATTGTTTTACCCACTACCGTTCCTAATTTGTTAGTGAATGGCTCGTCTGGTATTGCTGTTGGGATGAGCACGAGTATCCCGCCACATAATTTAGGTGAAGTATGTAACGCCATTGTGTATATGCTCGAAAATTGGGATCGCTTGGATGATATAGGTGTCCAAGATTTAATGGAGTTTATCCAAGGGCCTGACTTCCCAACTGCTGGTATTGTGTTTACTAAAAGTGCTAAAGGTGATGATGGGCTTGTATCTGCCTATGCAACAGGGCGCGGAAAGGTCACAGTACGGGCGCGGGCACATGTTGAAGATCTGGGACGTGGGCGTTCACGGATTATCGTGACTGAAATTCCATTCCAAACGAATAAAACGAGCCTTATTGAACGGATTGTCACGCTTGCCCAAGATGGTAAAGTTGAGGGCTTAGTTGACTTGCGCGATGAATCCGACCGTCAAGGGATGCGGATTGTGATTGAGGTGGGGCGCGGGTTTGACCCCCATGATGTCTTGGAGCAATTATTTAAATATAGCCCCCTGCAAAGTACATTTAGCCTGATTATGCTCTCCCTGTTGGATGGTGAACCGCGTACCTTGAGCCTAAAAGCTATGTTACGGGCGTTTATTGAACATCGCTTGGAAGTGATTCGGCGGCGTAGCGAATATGATTTAGCGCGTGCGAAAAATCGCGCCCATATCCTTGAAGGCTTGCTCACAGCTGTTGATAATATTGATGAAGTGATTGCCATTATCCGTAAATCACGTACGACCGATACCGCAAAAACGAATTTGATGAAGTCTTTTAAGCTTTCTGAAGTGCAAGCGACTGCAATTTTAGATATGCAATTGCGGCGATTGGCGGCATTGGAACATAAAAAGTTGCGCGATGAACTCAAAGAAACATTATCACTGATCAAAGATTTGGAAACGTTGCTTGCCAGTTCAAAATTGATGCGGATGGAGGTAGCCCGCGAAACCAAAAATATCCAAGAGCAGTATACTGATGATCGACGTACATTGATTGTTGATAGCGAACCTACGGAAGTTACGGCGGGGACATTGTTGGGTGATCAAGATAATACATGGGTGACCTTAACTCTAGATGGCAAAATCAACCGTCCGCAAGATGAGCAACCCCCTAAAATTGCAGCGAGTATGAAAAATCCCCCTTATCGGGTCGTGGAAAGTAATCCATCCGATACACTCTATCTGATTACTGAACAAGGACAGTGTACGACCTTATTGACTTCTCAGATCCCTAAAACCAATGATCCTGAAGATGGAACACCGTTTTGGATGTTGTGTGATCTGAATGAAGGGGATCAAATCGCCCAAATCGTAAGCTTGCCGCCGAGCTTAGAAGACGGCTATTTGTTCTTTGCCACAGACCTTGGCGAAGTCAAACGCTTGAGTTTGTCTGACCTGCCAGCTATGCGCGCAACGGCGTTCAAGATTTTTGATGTTGAGGAGGGCGATCGTCTAGGGTGGGTGTACCTTGTGCAGGATGATGAAACCACGATTTTGGTAACACGTGCAGGTCAAGCCATTCACTTCCCCGTGGATACAGTGCGGGCATCTGGGTTAACGGCTGGCGGGATTCGTGGGGTCAAGCTGAACGCCAAGCATGGTGATGATCGTGTTGTGGGCGCTGGTGTGGTTGGCAAGTTCTCACATGTGTGGGTGGTCACTGATGGCGGATTTGGAAAACGATCTAGTACAGAAGAATACCCGACCCAAGGACGTGGTGGGGCGGGGGTATTGACCTTACGTTTCCCACCGGGGGATGATAATGGTATTGTGGCCGCGCTAGTGGGGCAATTAGATGTTGAGATGGTTGCTTTGACAACAAAAGGCAAAGCTAAACGAAACCGGTTGACCAATTCACCATCCACAAAGCGAGATTATAAAGGTGAAAGTGTGGTTAGTTTGGCTAAGGATGAAGCGGTTGCTCAAGCATATTTCTTTGAGCCCCGCGTTATCGTTGAAGACGCCGCGCCAGAACCTAGCGAGTAATATCTTGATATAACTGGGCATATTGTGCCGCAATTTTCGGCATGGCGTAGGTGTCTAACACTTTTGCACGGGCTGCCATGCCGATTGTGGCGCGATCTGTATTGGAATCAAGAACAACGTTCAAACGCTCACCAAATGCAGTGGGCGTTTTTTGACATAACCACCCGGTTACATTATCGTTGATAATGTTTGCTGCATTTGCTTCATGAGTTGCCAATGTTGGAACGCCACAGGCCGCCGCTTCTAATATAACAAGCGGCAACCCTTCATATTGTGAGGGGAGCAGCAATACATCACTAGCATGATAGTAGTCGATAATATTTGGTGTTGCAGGTATCATGATTATTTTTTGTTGAAGTCTATATTCAGCAATTTTTTGTTGAAAGGTATTGTAATAAGCCTGATCACTAGCATTGCCAACACATAAAACTAACACATCTGTGGGTATTTGATGTAAAGCTTCAGCTAACATCAAGTGATTTTTTTGAGGGGCAATCCGTCCAGCTAGTAACGCAATCTTACGATCCAATGGTAGCCCTAATTTTTGACGCGCTTGGGCTTGGTTCCCAACAGAAAATTTATGGGGATCAAATCCGTTCGGGATGAATTGAGCCTGAATCCCTAATGATTGATATTCTTCCACAATAGCGATCGAAACGGCGGTTGTAGCGTCACTATAGTGAGCAAGTTGTTGCTCTCTCTTTTGGCGGCCTGATGCAAACATACTGTTTTGTGCAGTTGTGATGACCCTACTGTTGGTGAATCTCCGAAAAAAACGTGCTACGTTCATGGCTGCCCATTGATGGGCGTGGACAATATCAGGTTTTAACGTCCATAGTAATGTTGTATAACTGCTTGCAAGTTTGGGGTATCCCCATTTTGTATTGCTGGCATTTAAGTGCCAGATGGGAACCTGAATCTGATCCCAATAAAAAAATGGCATGTCTGACGTTGTTGGGTGCATGATTGCTAGATGATGTTTGGCTGGCACATGTTCGATGATTTCCACAATAGCGCGTTCGGCTCCGCCTTGTGTCATCCAAGGGGTGAGGTGCAAAATGGTTAAATTATCCGTTTTGGTCATAAACGTGCCCTAATTTGATGCGCCACCAAATTTGTTGGAGGATTTTTGAAAAGTTTGTTCCTATGCTGGCATCAATAGCTAACAACAAAAGATAGACGAGACGTTTACGAATGGGGGAATAGCGAACAGCTTGCCATGCGTAGTGGCGTTTTTGTTGTTTGTTTGTATGATATTTAGCCAAATGCTGTGCCATGTTGGAACGTGCTATGTTTTTTGCTGCGAATAGTTCAGGGTATTGTTCGGGTTGGTTGAGCAATTCTTCTAACAGTTGATGGCGTTCTTTCCATGTGGCTAAGGCATGCTCCGATGTTTTTGATTGTTCGTGCTGGCGATACGTGCTACGAATGCCAGCCAAAAAATGGAGTTCACCATATCGAGAAATCCGTGCCCAATATTCTGTGTCCATTGTGTAATGTAAATCAGTGCGGAACTCACCTATTTGTTGCCATACCTCACGACGAAAAAATGTTCCTGGTTGTGGGATAATCCCTGTATCAGAAAGCATGGTGACTAGATCAAACGGTTTGCCAAATGGGGGCATATTTTTACAATTGCCGTTTTTGTCAGTATAAACACATTGGCGGTAAACCACGCTAGCGGTCGGGTTTTTAGCAAGATAGTCCATGTTCTCGGTAGCGATTTGCCCTAAAAACACATCATCGGTATTGAGCCATGTGAATACATTTCCCGTTGCGCGGGAAAATCCTTTATTTAACGCATCTGATAACCCCTTATCAGGCTCACTAATCCATGAAAGGCGCGGATCGGTATCATATTTTTTGATGATGTTTAGTGTTTGATCGGTGCTGCCACCATCAATAATGATGTATTCCATTGGTGTATAAGTTTGTGCGAGAATGCTTTGGATGGTTTCTTCGATAAATTGCCCTTGATTGTACGAGGGGGTAATAATGCTCAGTTTAGTCATTTTGGCGTAACACTTGTTGGAATATCTGGTCTAACTCTTTTAGCATAAGTGATGTGTTTTTATAGGTTAGACTCCGCACGTTACAGTTATTTTTGTAATCATGATACAAGGTGTTCTGTGTCATGAATGTAGTCATGGCATCTTGTAGCGCCTCTGGATTATTGGTTGGGACACATACCCCCGCCGGTGGGTGTGTTCCTTCGCCAAGAATATGCCACATATCCCCTACATTTGTAACAATTGCTGGCAATTCAAACATGAGAGCTTCTAACAGGCTATATGGGTGTTTTTCCCAGCGAGATGGTAGTAAAAAAGCATCCCCTGCGCCAAGAATGTCGAGTGTTTGGTGGCGTGGTGTGGCTCCCGTTAGTGTAATGTATTGTTCAAGGTTATAAGTTTTGATGGTGTTTTCTATTATTGGTCGATTAACCCCATCACCGATCATGATGAGATGCCATTTAGGCGTTTTGGGGAGCTTGTGGAGTGCGTCTAAAATGACATCATGCGCTTTTTGCTCCGTCATCCTGCCAATATGAATCCATAAAAAAGTACTTGGTGCGAGATGTAAGTGTTGTCGAATCTCAAGCCGTTTTGATTGGGAATGGGGAATAATACCATCGATACGATTTGGAATAAAATGACTTTTGCTTTTTGGGGTGATGTGTTGCTGTAGACATTCTTGATAGTCTCGGTGTGAAACAAAGATACTAGCATCTAGGTAGCGTTGTGCAACCCATCGTTCTCCCAATGTGTATAGTAGGCTTTTTATATTTTTTTTGCGATCGCGGGCGGCTGTATGTCGATAGTTGATAACAGGTATGCCAAGTTTGTGAGCGGCAGGTGCGCCTAATGTGCTACCGCGTGGATCATAAATGAGGATTAGATCAGGATTGATAGTTGTAAACTGTTGGGCGGTTTTTTGAATACCGTGTGGCGAGAAAGCTGAATGTATTTGTTCTAATGGATAATATGTGGCGGGTATACGCTTTAAAAAATCTGGATGAGCACGACACAACAAACTAAAATCATATTGGTCTTTTAATCCTTGGGTAACAACTTCGATATTATATTCAATACCACCTTGATGGGCTTCTGCAAATGTGCCATAGATTAAGATATGAGGGTTGTTGCGCGGCATCGGATGCCTTTAACCAATTGATATTGGTTTATTGTATCATGTTTGTGAGGAAGGCATCATAACGTTGTGATAATTGCCGCCAATCATATTGGCGCATGTTTTCGGCTATGTCTGTGGGGGCGGGAGGACGATTTTGTAGGTAGTGTTTCAGGTTTTTATAGAGACTGTTATATAACATATCAGCTTGATAAGCCTCTGGGATGAATTGAGGGTAGCTTAAGCGATTAGGTAAGAGTGGGTAGCATCCACAATACATTGCTTCTACGACACTAATACCAAAAAACTCTTGGTGTGCTGTGCTAATGATGAGATCTCCCCGCCATAACCATCTGGCATATGTTTCGATGCTATCAGCGAATCCATAGTGAACAACCCGATCACCTAATGTTTCATAAGCATCCTCAAACAATTGTGGGGCTTGACTAAAATTTTCACCCAATAATGCAACTTGGAATGAATAGCCTTCATCCATTAATCGATAAAGAGCATTAAAAAATGTTTTGGGGTCTTTGTCTGGTTCCCAACGATGGTTCCATATAATGAGTGGTGCTTGGTTTTTTGGTAGGGGGCTTGGACGATAGTGGTCTAATTTTTCAAAGTTAATCCCCACAGGCAAAACACTCGATTTTTGGCGAATGGTTTCGAGGGTTTCTAATTCATTAAAGTCTACAAAGCGATTTAAAAATTCTGTGGCGGCGTCAAAAAATACCGTTTGATGATAATCACTATTAAATAACACACGATCTGCTACCAGAGCGCTACTATAGTTGATAAACCCTAACTCGTATTTGGGTTTTTGGCGGGGACCTGTGGGATAGGTTAGTTGATTTTCATGAAAGTAAAGAGCTATTGGTGCTTGTGGGTTTGCATAGGCTTTGAATAGTGGCAGGTTAAGCATGTCTGTGGTTAGGATGACATCAGGCGTTACAGATTGTTGGTATTGATGCGCCAACGTAATTGCCGCACCCATCATGCGCCACTGCCAAAATTGCCCCGGCAATGTAAGATTATAGGTATGCTGTTGACTGGTTGATGTGTAACCATCTACCCATGCGGCATGTGATCCTGTGTAATAAGGTTCTATGATTAGGATATTTTTAGTCACCATCTGGATTATGCTTCATGATCTGGTTATAGGCATCCTGAATATGACTTGGTATTTCGATAGCTGGTGGTTGTATAATGGCTTTTTTATACCGGTCAAAAATTCGTGTAGCTGCTGTTTGTTCATTCCAATCAGCATAAATGGATAATATGAGGGCGATAATATCTTCGCGGCGCGGGGTGAGCGCAAATGCACGTAGGAAATATTTGAGAGCTTTTTCGTAGTCAGTTTGTGTTAAGTAGATCATCCCAATACGTACCAAGGCATCAATATACGAGCCCTCTAAGTGGTCGCGTTGGACTTTCACCCAATCATAGTCTAGAGATGCTAAAAAGGGACCCCTGTAGATTTTGATAGCGTCTTCATAGTATTTGATGCGTTCTTCATCTGTTTCCGCAATATCAGCATTTTGCATAGCTTCTTTGAATTGTGAAACATCATAATAGAGGCTCATGTCTGTGATCAGACGATAAAAGCCACCACTGAATGCAATAAATCTCATATCTAGTTTTTCGTGCATTTTACTTTTAGTTACATGAAAAACGTTTGTCGCGTCGGCTGTTGATAGCCCTGGCCAGAAAGTTTGAAATATATTAGTACGGTTTGCCATTCCATGATGGATGAAGTAGAAAAATAGCGCCCGTGGTAAATTCCCATCCCATTGGACAATAGGATGCCCATTGACATATGCTCTGGGTGAACCTAAGGCATATACCTGTAATGTCTGGAATTCGTGAGATGTTGGTTCTAAATTTGATGATGTATGTGTTGTGAGATCAAAAACAGTTACGAGTGGATTTATGTTTTTGTATAAATGTAGCGCTATTGGGCTGCTTGCGATCAAAATACTATGATGCTTTGTTAACTGTTGGGATAAGTCATGTAGTATTGCATTGAGCTTGGGGCTGGTTGCCAAATCATACTGTGAGATGTGAAGTACAAAATTTGATTGTTGATTAATAAAATTTGCTAGATCCGTTAAGCTTTTAAATTCAGGAGATTGCTCAGGATATTGGTGCTGAAATTCAAGATTGATAGTCTTAAGAAAGGTGTCTAAATCTTTTCCTAGAAGAGAATGACCTTGAATATAGACAAAGTTGTACTGTTCTTGAATAGCAAGATATAACTCATGCCGCGCGTAATCTTGTTCAATTAGTAGAAGACGTTTGTTTATTGTGGCTTCGTTAAATTTTTGGATGAGATATTCTCGAGACATGGTTTTCATTTCTGGGTAAATTTTCTAGTGTAAACCTATTATATATCACTGATATTAAATAGTAATTAAAAAATCAACAAAGTATTTCGTTATAGGTAAGTTAATATATGAATTATCCTAATCATAATAAATGTCCTGCTAAATATTTATATGGATAGAGAGAAAGTTGTTGCGAGGCGAAAGTATATTAAATAAAAAAATAGTTTATGTCTATATCCTTTTAGTTTTTTTTGTAATCAGTTTTTAGGTATTATCGGTGGGTGTATTAGAAGGTGTCCGAGAGGGGGTTAGCGTATTGGTGGGCGTATCAGAAGGTGTCCGAGAGGGGGTTAGTGTATTGGTGGGCGTATCAGAAGGTGTCCGAGAAGGGGTTACTGTATCGGTAGGTGTATTAGAAGGTGTCCGAGAAGGGGTTACTGTATCGGTAGGTGTATTAGAAGGTGTCCGAGAGGGGGTTAGCGTATCGGTAAGTGTATCAGAAGGTGTTCGAGAAGGGGTTACTGTATCGGTGGGTGTATCAGAAGGTGTTTGAGAGGGGGTTAGCGTATTGGTAGGTGTATCAGAAGATGTTTGAGAAGGGATTAGTGTATCAGTGGGTGTATTGGTAATTTGTTGATATGGTGTTACGGTCGCAGGTGGCACTTGTGTAACAAATCCATCAGGTGGTGTTGGCGCAGGAGTACTGGGTGCTCTCAATGAGGCACAAGCCACAGTGTTGATGATAAAAAGTACTAAAATAATGAGTGGTTTATTTGCCATTTTGGCTTTCTGTAGTCATGCGCTGAGCTTTATTTACACCGTCAATGGATGCCAATTTTGTGAGTACTCGACTTAATGTTGCAAAGGTATCAACTTCTAATTCAATATAGAATTTAGCATTGGCATTTTGTGTCGTAATATGTACATCAGACATGTTAACATTTTCTTTGGCAATTGCCATACCGACTTCTCCCATAATTCCCGTTCGATTCTGGGTTGAAAGCTCAACCGGGATTACAAGGACTTTTGCTTCTGTTCCAGTTGACCATTCCACAGAAAGCAAACGCTCTTGAATACTGTCAGCCGGGCGCTGGTTTAAGACTGAGCAATCTTGTCGATGAATTGATAGTTTTGTATTGCGGGTAATATATCCAACAATATCATCACCAACCTGAGGTTTGCAGCAACGTGCTAGTTTTGGTGTGTATCCACGCACACCAACCAATGGAACATTATCTGGTGCTGCTGGACGACTGGGGTTGACATTCGCATTTTCGATAGCATTTGTTACGATTTCTGATGCTGTGATTTTCCCGCCGCCAATAGCTTCTAATAAATCGTCATGATTATCATATGCTGGATGCTTGTAATTGTTGACATAGGTTTCTTCTTGGTCAGATACATTAAGTTGCTTAAGTTTATTATCCAGCGCTTTACGGCCTTCATAGATATTTTCTTGTTTTTCCCGTTTACGGAACCAATTCCGAATGGCTGTCTTTGCACGATTTGTATGTACGTAATTAAGGCTTTCGTCCAGCCAATCAAGATTGGGGCCGCCTTGCGTAATTGTGTAAATATCAACCACGTCACCAGATTGTAGCTGGTAATCTAATGGAACCACTTTGCCATTGACTCGCGCTCCCCGACATCGATCGCCAACCTCGGTATGGATGCGATACGCAAAATCAATTGGGGTAGATCCGCGAGGGAGATCATGATAATCACCTCGCGGCGTTTTTGTATAAATCCGATTCTCATCAATATCATGTATAACGGATTCGAGGTATTTTTCTGGACTGTCGGCTTCTTCAGCGGGTTGGATCATATCGCGTAGGTGTTGGAGGCGTTGATCGAGTTGCTCCCGAATTTCACTATTGTGGTGTTGATTTTGCCAGTAGCCAGCTAATCCTAATCGCGCATAGTAATCCATTTCATAAGTTCGGATTTGAATGCGTAGTTGCTCAAGTTCAGGGGTTTCGATACTAGTATGTAGACTTTGGTAAAACGTATCTTTTGGTAGTGCAATATAGTCCATCATCATCCCTTGTAGCGGTCTAAAGGCTTGGTGGATGATACCCATTGCTTCATAACATTGTGGAATGGTTTCTACTAAGATATGGAGCGTAAACGGATATGCTCCTTCGCTAAAAGTTGTATCTTTTTGGTATTCATCTTTGTATAGGCTATACAGATTGCGCTTATGAGGTCTAATGGTAAGTGGTAGATTAGCTGTATTAAAAACGGCGGTTAATTGATCCATTATATGTGTAAAGTGAGTGTTATATTGTGTATTTTGCTGTTTTACACGTTCCGTAAGTTCTTTATGCGCTATTGGATTGATATACTGCAAACAAAGTTGTTCTAATTCTGACTTTAGTTCCCACATGCCAAGTTGAGCTGCTAAAGGTGTAAAGAGTTGTAACGTTTCTTGCGAAATCTCTTTTTGGCGATGTGGCTTCAGTGCGCCTAATGTACGCATATTGTGTAACCGATCACATAGTTTAATGACGATAACACGTACATCATTGGTCATTGCACGAACCGTTTTTTGTAAATATTGTGCTTCTGTCATTTTTTGGTTATTTGATGTTTTGTCATCAATTTTGGTTACACCATCCACTAATTGCTTAATGATAGCGCCAAATTGTTGTTCAATTTCAGGTAAGGTGATCGGTGTGTCTTCTACAACATCATGTAATAACCCCGCAATCACAGTTTCGGTGTCCATGCCAATTTCTGCTAAGATATGGGCAACTGCTGACACATGAACAAAGTAAGGCTCCCCTGAGCGACGTTTTTGCGGTCGGTGTGCCTCTTCTGCAATATTATAGGCTTTGGTTATTAGCCGTTTTTGGGCAGGTGTAGCGATTTTAGTTGCGTTGATTATGGTTTTAGCTGGGACTATTTTTTCCATATTGTTGACTAACACTCTAACTATATCATCACTCTAGCGCGAATATGGTGTATTGCACAAGCCCAGATTACCTAAAAAAATAAGGAAAAAGACTGTGCGAAATGTACAAGATGCGTTACATGATATTTTACAACATTTTAATCCATTGTCATCGGAAACAGTTTTATTGGGAGCTAGTTTAGGCAGAACATTAGCGGAAGCCGTTTATGCTCAAAACGATTTGCCACTATTTGATAATAGCTCTATGGATGGATTTGCTGTTCGTGCTGAAGATATTCAATCTGTTCCTGTTACGTTGCCGCTTGTGATGGATATTCCCGCCGGTGTGGCACCACCACAAGCATTAGGAGCGGGGCAAGCTGCACGCATTATGACTGGTGCTGCTATGCCGGTGGGCGCAGATGCGGTGGTGCCTGTAGAACAAACAAATGCCAATAATGACAATCCTGAATTACCTACAACTGTTGAAATTTATCAGTCACATGCTGCTGGGGCTTATGTCCGTCCACGCGGTGAAGATGTTCAAACTGGCACGCACATTTTTGAAAGTGGGCATGTCTTACGCCCTCAAGACCTTGGATTGTTAGCTGGGCTAGGGGTTTCGGAAGTCAGTGTTTTTCAGCGACCAACGGTTGCATTACTTTCTACTGGTGATGAATTGCTATTGCCTCATGACCCCATTGTGCCCGGTAAAATTCGTGATATGAATACTTACAGTCTAGCAGCGATGATTGAATCATTGGGTGCTGCTGTATTACCCTTAGGGATTGCCCGTGATACAGCTCAAGATGTAGAAGATAAGTTACTGTCTGCTGTTGAGCAGGGAGCTAATGTTATTGTTAGTTCGGCGGGGGTGTCGGTTGGTACGCGAGATGTGGTTAAAGCGGTTTTAGAAAACTTGGGCGCGATTGGATTTTGGAAAGTTAATATGCGCCCTGGTAAACCCTTAGCGTTTGGGCATGTGCAAGGGGTTCCATTTTTTGGCTTGCCGGGTAATCCTGTGTCATCACTGGCAAGTTTTGAAATTTTTGTACGCCCATCTTTATTAAAGCTAATGGGACAATTCCATGCAATAACCACTTATGACGTCGTCTTGGGTGAAGATATGACCAGTGATGGACGAGAGAGCTATATCCGTGTGGTGTTACGTCGTGAAAATGGACGCTTAACGGCTTATTCAACAGGCACACAAAGCAGTGGGGCATTATCTTCTTTGGTGAAAGCCGATGGTTTGTTAATCATTCCTGCGGATGTCAAGCAGGTACAGGTTGGCGATATATTACAAGTTCGCCCATTTGCAGGACAACCGATTCTGTTTTAAAAAAATAAAAACGCCGTAGGGGTTCCTATGGCGTTTTTATGGGGCTTATGCGGGTAAGCCAATTAATCTTGATTAAAGCGGAGAGTCCGTTCGATGATGTCATCCTGTTCTCTACGGGATTTGCGTTTGTTGCGCTTTTTATTACCTTTGCCTTTTTTGACAAACTCACCATCGTCATTCATGGCTTTGCGGAGGGCGATTTCCATAGCTGTAGCGAATTCTTCCTCTTCCTCGTCTACAACATCAACTTGGTTTTCCGCTTCTTCTAAGGCTCGCACGCTCAAGTCAATTAACTTTTTACGTTTGTTTACACCAATAACTTTGGCTTCGATTTCATCACCGACTTTGACAATGTCTTCTGGATCTTTGACATAGTCCTGTGCTAGCTGCGAAACGTGGATAAGCCCCGGTCGTTCAGCGCCAATATTTACAAATACACCGTATTTTTCGATACGCTCCACTGTGCCAGTGTGGGTGCTGCCAACTTTGACTTCGTCCCAAGTGACATCTGGCATTTGGATTAAGGTCAGGTCAACGCGTTTGGTTTCCTTGTCTACTGCCAAAACATAAACCTCAATTTCATCACCTTCTTTGATGACATCGGTTACATTTTTGACAACTTCTGTGCTTAATTGGGAAATATGGAGTAATCCATCTTTTTCTAAACCAAGATCGATGATGGCTCCTTGTAGCTCAGTTCGCTTGACCGTACCCTTTAGTGCCATTTTAACTTTGATGTCATCAAAATTTACATCACTAGCAGGGGCGCTCGATGCTTCAACAGGAGTGTTTTCTTCGACCACTTCCGTTTCATTTTCTTTTTCTGGTGTTTCAGAAGTCATTTTCCTACACTCCTCAATACAGTTTCAAAACGAATGTGGATTATACCGCCCTAAGAGGCGAGTATCAACACCACTTGCAAAAAAAGCTAAATTTGGTTTATAACGGTTGTTTGTTGATGAAGTGTGGTAAAAAATTTCTACAGCATGTCCGTATTCAGATCATGCTGTAGAGGTATTAGGGCAATCTTATTCACGTTCTGGTGGTTCATAGCCAGCTTCAATGAGTTCGGCATCAATGATGTCGAAGAATACTTCTAGTGGTTGAGCACCAACTAAGCGTTGACCATTTACAAAAAAGGTAGGGGTGCCTGTGACGCCCCAGTCGCGGGCGGTGTTGGCATCAATCACAATTTCCTCAAAGGTAGCCTCATCATCAATACAAGCACTCCATTCATCCGTATCTAGCTCTAAATTAACCGCAAATCCTGTTAATGTTTCAACATTTAACGGGGGACGTTCTTGGCTGCTGACAGCATCAAAGATCAAGTTGTGAAACTCCCAATACAACCCTTGGTCACCAGCACATTCCGCGCCCATGGCACTTAATACTGACTCGTCCCCAAAAATAGGATAGTCACGATAGACAAATTGGATCAAGTCGCCATAGTGTTCTGTGAGTGGGGTAAGTGTTTGTTGATAAAAACGCGCACAGAAACCGCATTGGAAATCTGAAAATTCAACAACTTTTACTGGCGCATCTTCATCGCCGATAAAGTGATCATCATCAACAGTTAGTTCTGGTGGGAGCGGGGTTGGTGTTGGTGGTAGGGGTGTAAATGTTGGTGTTACAACAACCGTCACTTCACGAGTGACTTCTCTTGTTACTTCTACTGTGACAACAATTTCTTCACTATCGCCCTCATCATCTTGTGCTACAATCGGGTTTGTTAGCGCTGGGTCAGGGTTTTCTACGGCTTGGGTTGTTGTGCTAGGCATTCCAACCACAAACGCGATGAATAAAAGAACTGGAATCATTGCCAGTGGGAGTATGGTTTTTAATGTTTGGTTCATAATTGTCTCAATCTATGTTATCTATAGTGTTTTTGTCGTTCATTTAGGAGCTAGGGGGTGTAATGCCCAGACTCAATAATTCTTGATCAATGACGGCAACCCATGTTTCAAAGGGTTGAGCGCCTACATAGCGCTTGCCATTGATTAAAAAGGTTGGCGTGGGGGCACTCCCTAATAAGTCGATCCCAGCTTCAAAATTTTGCTGAATATCTTGACTAATACTGTTATCATCCAAACAAGCTTCAAATTGTTCAATATTCAAGTTCACTTGACTTGCCAGATCAACTAAACTTGCATCAGCTATAACGACCGGATTTTGTTGTATTTGGCTAGCAAACAGCAGATAATGATAATCTAAAAATGAATCTTGTCGATCGGCACAAGCAACACCATGGGCGGCTCTGATTGATGCTTCTCCAAAAATTGGAAAATCTCGGTAGACGAATTTCAGATCATCACCATAATGATCCAATAAACGGGGCAGGGTTTCGAGGGCAAATCGTCCACAATAAGGACACCGATAATCAGAAAACTCAACAATAGTAATTGGCGCATTTGGGTTGCCAATTACATAATCACGATCGGGTGAGTAGGTGATTTCAACGGGTGCTGGAGTCGCTGTTGCAGTTGGTAATGGTGTGAGCGCGATCAAAGTTCCATTCACAGCTTCATTGATCGAAACCGCTCCGCTAGTTATATCACTGTCACCAAACGAAAATCCGATTAAGCCTGCAATTACGAAGCCTAAAGCGAAAAAGATCACAGCTGTGATGAGATAAGCTAATGTGTCATTTGGTTGTGAAAATTCCTCTGAGGGGTCAGGAGCATCATCATGCTCTGAGTTGGTCTGTAATGTAATTGGTTCGTCCATAAAAATCTAAAACACCTGATATTTTGCATCATCATTATACAAGACATCAGGTGTTTGGTAGGTCTAATTGGTTAAAACTAATGGCTTATTCATCATCTGGGGGCATATCTTCGTCATCATCGCTGAAGGCAGGCGCAACAGTATGTTCTTGGCGAATCAAGCTTTCAATTTCAAAGAGCAATTCTGGGTTTTCGCGTAGATATTGCTTTGCATTTTCCCGCCCTTGACCAATCAACCCATCATTGTAGCGATAGAATGCACCGCGCTTTTCGATGAATCCAAGGTCAGTTCCAATATCCAATACATCACCTTCAAGGCTAAATCCTTCGCCATACATTAGGTCAAATTCAGCTTGACGGAATGGTGGAGCCACCTTATTTTTGGTAACTTTTACCCGTGTGCGGTTGCCGATGACTTCATCACCACTTTTAATAGCTTGGATGCGCCGAATGTCTAACCGCACGCTTGCATAGAAACGCAAAGCCCGTCCGCCACTGGTTGTCTCCGGCGAACCGAACATTATACCGATTTTTTCGCGGAGTTGATTGGTCAGCAAAAATGCTGTGTTGGTTTGTTTGATGGCACCAGAAATTTTGCGGAGGGCTTGGCTCATCAATCGTGCTTGTAACCCCACATGGCTATCACCCATTTCACCTTCAATTTCGGCACGGGGCACCAATGCAGCGACACTGTCTAAGACGATCACATCAATTGCACCAGAGCGCACTAATTCTTCGACAATTTCCATTGCTTGTTCGCCCGTGTCGGGTTGGGAAATATAGAGACCGTCAACATCCACACCTAGTTGACCGCTATATTTAGGATCAAGGGCATGTTCCATGTCTACAAAAGCACAGATGCCGCCTATTTTTTGGGCTTGAGCAACAACACTTAAGCATAATGTGGTTTTACCACTACTTTCAGGGCCATAAATTTCTGTGATGCGTCCCCGAGGAATGCCCCCTACACCCAATGCAATATCAACTGCAAGCGAACCTGTGGAAATCGTGTCAACGTTCATATGGTTTGCATCGCCGAGACGAACAACGGTACCTTCACCAAAACGTTTAGTGAGTTCTTGCAGGGTAGCACCGAGTGCTTTTTCGCGTTGTTCGCGAGTTGCATCCACTGGAATAGTGGTTTCTGAGACTTTACCTTTTTTCTTTGCCATAGGGTTTTTTACACCGCCTGTTAAACCAGAACTTTAGTTCTATTGTAATAAAGTTTTTGCCTATGGTCAATGATACATCAAAATGGATTTTTGCGTGGCTAGTTTAACTCGCTTCTTGCCGATTTGACCGTATCCAACCATTGGCAATCATCTGTGCTTGTTCAACGGTGATGAAGACATTATGTTGTACATTGCGTGCTGTTTTGATAACCCGTTGTGTTTCAGAGTGGTGAACCACAATTTTGAGCATATAGACTTCGCCACGCGCACCTTCTCCATGCGTGAGCGTCACACCAAAACCTTTTTTGCGTAGCAGTTCAGCAATTTGTGCTGAAGCGGTTGGGTTGCTGATGATATTAACCGTATCATATACATTGGCGAACTTCTCCTCAATTGCCATAGCGATATAGCCACCAACGGCAAACCCGATGACGTATGCACCAAGTGTGGCAACATTGTTTAGATCCGTCAGAACTTGCCCTGCGGTGTAAGCAAACATGAGCGATTCTAAAGATGCTAAGCTTAACCCCCAGCTACGGCGTCCACTGCTCATGGCAATCACACGCATGGTGCCAACACCATTAATGAGTGCTCGTAATGCAAAAATTAAAAATGGTAAAACAGTTGGTGGTACATCAACCATCATGATATTGCCCCTTATGTTAGATATAAAAAAGCCACTCTAATTGTATAGAGTGGCTCAACAAAATACGAACTTTGATTACGAACCATACTTATCCTGGCGGACGTTGGGTTAATGTCAGGTTATACGTTCCGATTGTGCCACCATATTCCAAGCCATAGTGTGTTGCAAGGATATAATAGGTTCCTGTGGATGTTAGTGTTACATCATCAATTAATGAATTGGTATTTCGTTCACCTGTTACAGGGTCAACAATATCATCATTATTCGCTAGTGGAATACCTTCTGGTGAAATGAGGAATAAGGCGGTATCCAATGTGCCACCCGTGCGCTGCATGGCAATCCGAACATTGTCCCCTGTGGTGCCTTCAAAGCCGAAAATCTGTACACGACTTTCAGAGGTGATTTCGCCAGGGATGGTATCACCATATTCCAATGGTTCAGCTTCACCCAGTAGGCTGAAGTAGTCTATAGAACTCGGATCATCCATAGCAAAGAACCCACCTAGGCTAGCACTTGGGACGCCGTTGGGGTCAACTTCAAAGGTGATAGCATAGTTTGAACCGGGGGTAGTTGGTTGTTGTTCGTTAATGACTTCTTGCCCTTCCACAACCACAATTAAGTTAAATGTCACAGGGTTGGGATCATCACATGTATCTTGGTACCAAATATCAATTTCGTAGATACCGCGTGGCAGTCGGCTTTGTGGCCAATAAATGTATGAAACAGGCGTACCAGTGCCACTACAACGTGCATTCCCTTGTTGATCTTGGATCCCACCACTTTGGGAAGTTGGAACATCATCATAAATGGCTTCGCCTGCGGGGTCACGAACTAGTAATTGAATATCTGCGTTGGTATTCCACGTCAAGTAGACTTGAACGCTGCCTACAGGTAATGTTGCAGGGATAATACCTGCGGTAGCTGCGGGTAAGGTTGTGGAGTCAGTGGTTGTGTCGGTCGTTGCATCTGTTTCCGTCGTTGCATCGGTCGTTGTATCAGCTGTCGTCGTACCGTCTGTAGCAGTGTCAGTGGCCTCTGTTGTTATGTCTGTGGCAGCGGTTGCATTTGTAACTTGTAACGAAAGGTTAAGGTTAAAGTTTCCTTCTGTGCCACCAATGAGTTGACCATAGCGAGTTGCGACGATTGTATATGAACCATCTGTTGCAATTGCCTGTGTGATTGTGCTATTCGTGTTTCCATTAGCACGGTCGTCATTCCGCGCAATTTCAGCACCGCTTGGATCTAACATAATTAAGTATGAATCCAAGCTGCCAGAGGTTGCATCCATATTGACTGTTAGTGTATCACCTGTGACCGCATCAACTGTGTAAGCAACCGCAGGTTGTTCACGATTAATGGTGCCTGTAACGCTAGTGCCGGGCAAGGGGCTGGCATTTGCAATTTGGTTGGACAAAATAGAAACATCTAAGCCAACATTAACACCACCAACTAACAATTCTGATGTGCCATCAGGATTGACTTCTAGGGCTGTTACATATTTTTGGGTAGGTAACAACGTCCCAACAACTGTTGCGGGGTCACCACCGTCTACAACCGTCCCAACGGTGAATTGTTGGGGGCCGCCTTCAGTACAGCCATCAAGATAATAGAGTATGATTTCATAACTGCCAGCAGGTAAAATGCCGGGTTGCCATGTAATCGTTTCTGTTGGGTTGTCCGCAGTTGCTGTGGCGCAATCAACATTAACATCTTCTGCTAGAGAGCCTCCGCTGGGGCTGTCACCGCTGCCTGTGAAGACTGCACCGCCTTGTGGGTCACGAATCTCTAAGTTTAGATTAACAGCGCCTGTCCATTGTAGGCTAAATTCCAAACCGCCTGTTGATAAGTCAACCGTTTCATTGGTGGTAGCAGCAGCTGGTGCCGCTGCCGCAGGGGCGCTTTCAGTTGCAGGTTGAGCTGTTGGCGGCGGTGTTAAGGTGCCGGATAGCGTTAGGTTATATGTACCACTATCTTCACCTGCTGCACCACTACCGCGCAAGATATTAACGATGTATTGTCCATCTTGCGGCAGGCTAAAGTTGCCAATAAGTGCCTCGCCTGCGGGTTCTAAATCAGTGTCTTCTACAACGATAGTTCCATCTGGGGCGATGAGTTGTAAAACAAGGCCTAACTCTGTACTGGCAGTTAATGCATCTAAGGTGATAGCGTCACCTGTTGAACCGCTAAAGACATAAGTGTCTGCAATATTGGTGCTGCTAAGTGTTCCTGTCGCATCTACGCCCGGGACGAGCTCTGGGGCAGTTTCCTGTTGGGCAGAAACTAGCATTACAGGCAGCAACAGTAGCAGGATAATTAAAAGTGCGTAGTGTTGTTTTTGCATGTGTTTTCCTCAAATTTCTCTTTGTGAGTGTAGCCAAGGTTGCTTCGGTTGGCAAAATATGGTTTTCATTCGGTTTGCCTACTATGGTGTTGCACTAGGGAGTGCGGTCGGTGGTATTTCTGTGATGATCCCAGTGGGAAGTGCTGTTGGTGTAAATTGCCCCTCCAACGTTGCTGCTTGTGTAATGTCTCCAATAGCGACTTCTACAAAAGTGACTGTTCCTGGGTTAACACGAATGTTTTCGAAGATTCGTTCATCCTCATAGACAATCACCAACTGATAGTCACCTTCAGGGATGTCGCCTAAGGCGAAGTTTTCTTTCCAATTGCTATCCGGCACAACAGTCCAATATCGATCGCCCTCATTATAGGGATCTTCATAAGTAGTGGTACGGTCTGTAATGCGCCCGTTGGCATTCAACTGCACAATAGCTTTGTCAATATAATTACCGTCTGCATCCACTACACGACCCGCTACCACCCCATGACCAATATACGGTGCCATCCATAACATTGGATTACGGGTACTTGAATAACTATCGATCCCGACCCGTACCTCAAAATGAACATGAGGGCCAGTAACATTACCGGTAATCCCCACCAAGCCAATGACATCACCAGTTTCAAGAACTTGTCCGCGCTCTACAGCAATTGCAGAGAGATGTGCATAAAGTGTCCAAATTTTTTGCCCACGCCAGCTAAAGTCATGTTCAATAACCACAACATTACCATATGATGCATATACTTCTAGATCACCATCATATTCTGTTTGGTAGGCACGATCTGCCCACACAACAGTTCCATTGCCTGCTGCACGGACTTCCTCCCCAATTGCATTCGGGATGTCTAGACCTCTGTGAATACGCCATCCTGCGCCACTAGAGCCATAAGGATACCAAAAAAGATATTCGCTATTGGCGGTAACATCAATGGGGCGAGTCAAGAAAAAATGATCAAATGGGTGGGCGCTCAAGGGAACTTCTTCAGGAGGTAATTGGAATTTTTCAGCCTCTTCCTCAAAGTTAGGCGCAGAAACAATATCAATACCCGTTGGTAAAGGAACAACCGTGTTATTTTGAATAAAACTAGGCGATGGTGTCACTAATTCTGGTGGGAGTGGGGTTGGTGAGCCTAAAAATACAGGGGTATTGGTGCTGGGCTGAATTTGGACTTGAAAGGTTTGGATAGTCGCGGTTGGTTCACTGGATGTTGGTGGGATGAACGCTGTGGCACTAGGTTGGTCGGTATATGTTGGGGAGGGTAGCGCCGCTAGGTTTTCTTGCAAATTGACTTGCCATTCTGCTAATTCCTGCGGGGTTTCGGTCGCTGGTGGTTGTGGGTAAGCAATCGTTTGTTGGGTTTGTCGATTGGTATAGACATAAATGCCAGCAATGATGATCACCAAAATAAGCATCAGTGCCCCTTGAATATTAGGGTTTTTAAGTGGTTTCATTGTTTAGGGTTCCTCTGTTGGGCTAATTTGTGGAGGAATCGCTGTCGGTGGTGGTGTAGGGGTAATGGTTGGTGTGCTACTGGGAATGGCGGTTGGTTCAACGGGGACGACACCGTCCAAAAAGTTCTGAATTTCTGTGTCACTATAAATTTGTAACATGGCATCCAACCATGCTAAGTTCTCTGTTTTTTGGAATTGCCAGAATAGGACACTACTATAATTGCTGCGCCATGTGCGTCCTGCTTGGGTGCGTTCCCACCCAAAATCTTCCATGATTTGTGTAATATCGACATAATACCCGGCTGGTACAGATTCCATCAGACGACCGCCTTCAGCAAAGGCTTCAGGATCATCTGTCCGAGATTCAAAATCCCAAGGGACTGTCCGTAGTGGTTCACCAAGACTACCATCCTGACCAGATTGTGCAACTCGCGCCATGACGCGCCATGTTGTCCCCAATTCTGTATCTTCTCGAATGATAACAACGGGTGCTGGATCTGCTGCAAATACAAGATTTCGATCTAATGAGATAGCACGTCCGGTATAGTGCCAACTTTGTAAATCTTGGCCGGGTTCCGGTGGGCTATCAGGACGCCAGAAGGCACTTTCTAATGTGCCAAGCATATCGACACCAATTTTTTCGATGATGTAATCTTGCATAGATGTAAATGAATCATTAACTGCATCACTGAGTACGGCTTCAAATGGGTCGGGTACTTCAACATTAGTCATGAGTGCTAAGCTGATCCGACCATCTGGTAGGCGGCTTACGTTTTCTTCATAAAGCGGTGGTGTACGTGGATTAAATCCACTAAGATCGTGGGTGAAGGATGTCCAATCTAAGTCGCTGACCACCCCATTAAAGGCAACAGCGTTTGCCCCTACGCCAAAGTTGTCAACTTGCCCAAGGTAGATCGCTGAATTTAATCCTTGTGGGACGGTATAAAATACGCTTGAACCATCAAGTGGATTCCATGCAGGGGCTTTACCCCGCCCAATGAGGCGAGCGTTGGCTTGTGGTGCGATAAAAGATTGAATGTATATCCCATTTATGCCATCCGGGTCAGCGTCATAAGCAACACGTTCACCTTCGGGGCTCCATCGTGGGTTACTTTCATTTATATCGCGAGTGTTGGTCAAATTACTTGAGCCTTCTTCTGTTTGACCCTGAGTGTTGCGTACAATAACATCCTGATTACCATTCCGCCATCCGATATATGCAATGTCTTCCCCATTCGATGACCATGCAGGCTCTAAATCAGGAAAGGGGCTCGTGGTGAACGGAAAAGGGCCTTGGGTGCCATCCACACTGAGTAAGTAAATGTCAATGTTACCTGCTTCTTCGTTGTAGGCCTCATAAGCTAAAAATGCCCCGTCAGGGCTCCATGTGGGTTCCCCAACATAAAAGTTATTGAAGGTTAATTGGGTGGTTTCCCCCTGTGTTAAATCCAGAATATATAAGTTCCATGATCCATCTCTGCGGCTGCTGTAGGCAATTTTTGTGCCATCAGGGCTCCATGCGGGGTCACGATCATCTTCAAGACTATCCGTCATACGAATGGGCTGACTCGACCCCACTGGTAATGCCCAAATATCGTCTTGCCCATTTTGTCGTAAGGTAAAAATAAGGGTTCCGCTAACATTGGACAACACTTGGCTTTGTCGTGTGGGGGTAATGGTTGGTGTTGGGATGAGGGGTTGCTCGTTGGCATTAAGTGGTAAGGTTGGGATGATGCCGCCGCCGCCGAAGGTATTATTGGTTTGTCCTTCGGGTGAAAAAACCAAAAATCCAATTAAAACGATTAATAAAATCACAGTTACCGCACTTAAAGAGCGGTTGCGGGCAAGCATCGGATCTTGAATGACCTTGCCTTGTTCTTGATCTTGTTTCTTTTGGAGTTCAGCTTGTTCGGCGCGTTGTACCATCACTTGACGAAAGCGTTGTTGGCGTTCGGTTGCAGCACTTTGCCCACGGCGTGTAATATTTCCTAATCCGCGAGTCACTACACGTCCAATAGCAATGCCTGTTACAAAAATCCAACGGACACTACCCCAACTGGTTAACGCGATAGCGCTAATTGTTGCATTAACAGCTTGGCGCAACCCCAATAAGCGACCCAATGTGAGCTGCATAAGGTAAATCGCCAGCTTGAGCAGCGCGTTGCTGAATTTATCGGTTAAGCGAAAGGTGCGAACGAGCATAAATGATCCTTATCAATTCGTGAAAATTTTACCAGAATTTGATTAAATGTGCTGTTTGATTCTATGATGGTTATTAGATTTTTAACTTGGGATAGTGAGGATTTTCCGCTATACTTCAGTAACTTCTACAATTATAGTCGCACTCAATAGGCGTACCATTGGCTAAAAAACTAGGTAAGTACGAAATCACAGAACGTTTGGGGCGCGGTGGGATGGCTGAAGTCTACCGTGCTTTTCATGCTGCATTGAATCGCTATGTTGCAATTAAATTGTTGCATCCATTCTTAGCAGATGATCCCGAATTTAAAGAGCGTTTTGAGCGTGAGGCACAAAATATCGCCCAATTGCGCCATGCTCACATTGTTCAAGTTTATGACTTTGATTTTGATGATAGTGGTGAGAGCTACTATATGGTTATGGAGTTGATCGAAGGTAAAACGCTTAAGGACATCTTACTTGAATATACAGATAAAGGCGAAAAAATTGACTTTGATCTGGCGGTGAGAATTGTTCGTGAGTCTGCCTTAGCGCTTGCTTACGCGCATCGCGATAACATGATTCATCGAGATGTGAAACCTGCCAACCTGATGATTGAAGAACGCGATGAACGGGTTGTTTTAACAGACTTTGGTATCGCCAAAATTGTGACGGGAAATCAATACACGGCCAGTGGTGGTATGGTCGGAACCCCCGCCTATATGTCCCCAGAACAGGGCATGGGTGAATCTGGTGACGAACGGTCAGATCTCTATTCTCTCGGGGTCATTATTTACCAAATGTTAACTGGGAAACTGCCATTTGATGCTGAAACACCCTTAGCCGTTATTTTGCAGCATTTGAATGAACCTGTACCACGTCCCCGATCTTTGAATCCTGATATTCCTGAATGGATGGAAAATATCATTCTAAAATTGATGGAAAAGAATCCAGAGGATCGATTTAAAAGTGCTGAAGATCTAATTGCTGCATTAGATGCCGGTGCTGGTGGTAGCCAAGTTACACCACCCTCTCAAGCTAGTCGACCATATGATACATCACCAACAACACCTGCACTGGAAACCAACCCGATATTGGTGACACAGACAGTTCCTTTACAACAACAAAATAACTTTTGGGCAATATTTACAGCTGCGCTTGTATTTGCTGGTATTATTGTCATGATTGCGATTGTTTTGGGGCAAGGTGGCACGGGGCCATTAGCGAGTGTATTTGCTACCAATGTTCCGCCGACGGAGGTCGTAGTTGTACCTAGTGAAACCCCTACTGAAGAGGCCAGCCCTAGTCCATCACCTACGGATACACCAACTGACACACCAAGTCCCACGCCAACAGATACGCCGAGCCCAACGTTGACCGAAACGCCAACCCATACACCCACGGACACGCCAACAGATACGCCGAGCCCAACACTGACCGAAACGCCAACCCATACACCCACAGAAACCCCCAATGCAACTGCTACGCGGGAAGCCGAATTGGTGAATACTGTTACGGCACAAACTGCAACTGCTGTAGCAGTGAATCAATTTTTTGAGACACAACGTGCCATTACCCCTACTCAAGATGTGCAACAGGTGCTTGAAAGTTGCGACCTTGCATTTGCGATTGTTTCTCCTGAAGATATTAGTGACCCACCCCCAGCTGATCGTCCGCATCCACGGCTAATTCGTAGCGGGTTTGATTTTGATGTACAAATTGAAATTCAAAATACTAGTACATGTGACTGGCCTGCGGGGCTCATTTTCTTATCGTTTGTGGATAATGTAATTGAAAACAATGAAGTCTCAATTGATGATTTTGATGGTGGTTGTACGGTGAATCGTACATTTATTGATGAAAACTTGACGAATCCAGAGCTAGATAATATTCGCATCACCGAAGATATTCCTCAAGGCGAGCGCTTCACTATTGAATTAGATGCCCGTGCTGGTGATGATTTTGGATGTTATTTTGGGGTATGGGAACTTCGGATTCCCGATTATGACTTATTTATCGGGAATCCCTTTGTAATCGGGTATCGTGCTTTTGGTGGTGGTTAAACTGTAGAAAGACCGTCTAAAACGGTCTTTCTAGTAAAATAGTTCAATACTTTTTAGCCATATATCGATAACAAGGTAAACCAAAATACTCTTTTGTATTGGTATGGCTCATGCCAATTTTTTGGAGTACATGTTGCGACCCTATGTTGTCAACATGAACAATGCCAACAATTTCATTGACTTCTAAATGAGTAAATCCATAGTTAAGGCTCGCTTTGGCTGCTTCAGTAGCATAGCCTTTTCCCCAAAAGTCGCGACCTAGAATGTAACCAACCTCGATTTCATCTGTGTCTGGTAAGTAACCAAGGCCGCAACGCCCGATAAGTATGTTATTCTCTAGTGTTTCAACTGCCCATATGCCATGCCCATACTGTTCCCATTGTTCTAACTTTTTAGTGATCATTTTTTCAGTTTGAGCTTTAGTAAAGGGTGGATATTCAGGAAAGTACTGCAAAACATCTTTTCCTATCAAGATTTGTTGCATAAGATCAACATCGGTAAGCCTAAGCTCCCTCAGGCGGAGCCGTTCGGTGGTTAGAATAGGGATCTTCATTGAGGAGTCAAGTACTTAGTCTTGCTCAGGGCGATTGAGGGGAATGACGCGGAAAATTTCACCATAACCACCACCTAAATATTTTTCACCTGCTTCAGCATTCCAACTGGCTACTCGTTCCACAATATCTTCATTCAGTTGGGATTTATGGCACCGTAGCGCATCCATTTTCTTGTGTATATGCTCAGTAATATTGACGATGGTATCCGCCTGATGAGACAGTGTGAAATATAAATCGATGACTTTATGTGGTTCTAAACCCTCAGCCAACAATTCTGGGAAGATCGGACGGGTTTCTGCACTTGGGAATGTTGCATATAGCGTTGCAACCCCTACTGCATGATGATCGGGATGGTTGATGTAATAATTGCCTGGACGTTTTGAAATCAGTAATTCAGGATCAAATGTCACAACACGATCTGGGCGTACTGTGCGAATGATGCGAGTGATGTCGCGTCGTAATTCGATATTTGGTTCTAAATATCCATCGGGATAATCCAACCAATAAATAGTTTCAACCCCCACAATTTTTGCAGCAGCGGTTTGCTCTTCTTTGCGTGTGGTGATGAGTTCTTCTAAATTTGTATTGGGGTCGTTACTGCCTGACGCATTATTCGTAACAATACAGTATGTGACACTGGCTCCTTGTGATCTCCAATGGGCGGCACTACCGACCACACCAAAATCAATATCATCAGCATGAGCCATCACAACCAATACATTTTTAGGTAAATGCGTTTCTACTTGAATGTCTGTCATAGATTTAAAAACTTTCTGATATGTGTCCAAATATCGGGTAAAACTTCTAAGAGTGTATGGTCAGCATCAAGAAGATGAAGGTCAATATTGGGTCGAGTTGCTGCGAATGCGACACTCCCCTGATAATCAACGGATTCATCTTGTTTGCCATGAATTAATAGGGTTGGTTGTGGATAATCTAGCACCTCGCTATTGTATTGCCGTAAATCTTCCATCAGTCCCCAATGAACTTGTCGAGTCGTTTTTGTGCCGTAATGTTCGACTGTTAACCATCCACTGGTTTCCCATGCTTTTAAACCATCATCCCCTAGATGACGTTTTCGGTTGGCTTCAAAGTCAAGGGCTGGTGCTAATAAAATGAGATTACTCACTTTCTTAGCTGCATCAGGGTAGCGATCCAGCATATGTAATGCAACAGCGCCCCCCATCCTTGATCCAATAAGTGTAACCATATTCGGAGCAGCTAAAACACGATCAGCGGCTGTTGCAAGCATGGCAGTTAAAGTTAGGTGTTCAAAATCGGGGACATTTTGATCAGGAATTTCAACAGAAATCCCCAATTCTGCGAATTGGTTTTTGAAATAAGCGGCTTTACTAGATTGCGGTGAAGACGCATATCCGTGGAAATGGATAACATGTTGTGTAGTCATACGTTATACTATAGCGCTTTGAATGTACGGAGACAAACCTATATGCTCATCAAATGGACTCGTGATTTAACCAGTTGGACAATTTTATGTGTGGCAGTTGGCCTGATGACCATCTTATATTTGTCATTGATAGTCGATGATGAACTGCTGTTGCCATTAGATGATGCGTATATTCACTTTCAGTATGCGCGACAAATGGCAAATGGTGAACCTTATCAATATATTAGTGGGGATGATCCAACCAGTGGTGCTACGAGTCTTGTTTACACACCGTTATTAGCGATTGGTTATACCATCGGTTTTAAGGGCTTGTCTTTAGCGTATTGGGCACTGCTTATTGGCATTCTAGCTCATTTGTTCTCATCTTGGTTGATTTATAAGTTGTTGACAGGGGCTAGTGACGCATCCTTTACAGCATTGATGCTGTCGTTAACATATATATTTTCCGGTGCGATGGCGTTTGCAGCCTTAAGTGGTATGGAAACATCACTTTTTATCATGTTTGTTATCGTAACACTTTTTTTCTATCAACGATTACGACTTCGCGCATCGCTTACATCAGCCGCTATAGTGGCGCTGATTCGCCCTGAGGGGGCTGTTATTGCGGTTTTAACGGCTTTAGCCGTTGCTTTGCAGCGTCGTAACCCTAAAGACAATAGTGACCGCTGGACGTGGGTTTGGATTGTGTTGCCCATTGTTATGATTGGTGTGCAACCGTGGTTGAATTATGCGCTCACAGGGACATTTACCGCGAATGGTAATTTAGCTAAATCTCATTTATATGATTTTTCTATTGGGGTTGATGAACGGTTAGCGTTAATTTCGCAATCATTTTTTCAAATTCTTGAACAATTGGTAACGGGGCAACATCCTATTGACGGGTGGTACGTATTTCCACTACTAACGATTCCTGCACTTATCGCAGCGGTTTTAAGTTGGATAACGAGTATAAAACAACAATATGTGAGTCCCGGATTTTTAGCCTTTTTATGGATTTTGGGATTAAGTGTTGCTATCGCAACATTGGATACAGCTTTTTGGCATTTCAAGCGCTATCAGTTGGTGATGTATACCTTATTATTCCCATTAGCAGGATGGTTCATTTTACAGTTGGAAGTTAACTTCTCGATTGGTGAAGAAATCTATTTTCGAGGATTTGCTGCGATTGTCTTGCTAACGGCTTTATATACATTTGGGACGTTTGCAACGCGCTATCATGATAATGTTTCGGTTGTGCGTCAGCAACAATATGCTATGGCACTCTGGATCGATGATAATTTGCTACCTGATGTGCGTATTGGCGTTCATGATGTGGGTATGGTGGCTTATGTTGCAGAGCGTAAAACTTATGATGTTGTGGGGTTAACTACGCCCAATACAGCTATTGCGTGGCGTCAAGGGAGCGGAACAATTTATGAAACAATGAAAACCCATCCCTATCGCCCTGATTACCTAGCGATTTATCCAGATGTTAGTTCACTACCGATTTTGGTAGAAGCGGGGTTGTTTGGAGAAGAACTCACTCGTTTTGAGCTGGAACTTCCCGACTTTATTGTTGCTTCAGCAAGTGGTACTCAATTAGTAACTGCATTAGATTGGTCGCAAAATGATGATCTTGTTGACCAACCGCAAACTATAAGCGGTTTACCTGATGAAGTGTTATTAAGTTTAAATATTGCAGACGCCGAAAATGAATTTGAAAATCGGTATAGTTGGGAATTTGGCGAAGCCGTTGATGGATTTGTAACGCAAGTGCGGCGTTTGCCATGTGATATAGCATGTGAGGACATTACAGATGGATTACGGGTTATCAATGGTGGGGAATCGTTCCCATTACCCGATGTTGAATTGGGGTATTTAGTCGTTGGGCGTTTTCATGCAGCGAATTATGCAGAGCTTGAGGTTGGGTGTCGAGATGGTCAGTATCAATCCTATGCGATTCCTGAAATCCCCGGACATTGGGTTGAAGTTGTTTTTATATTACCTGCCGATATCCCCACGTTCTGCATTGCTTCAGACGATGCCTATTTCCCTGCCCATTATTGGGTTTATGATGCGGCACCATCTATGTTGCCAGATGCACCTGATGCGGTGATAGCTGATGTGTCGATCATTGATAGTACACTACAATTGACTGATTTTTGGGTTACTATAGAAAATGATACTCTCTTGTTCACGGCTAATCTCTATGCTGAAAAGCGCCTTGCTGATGATGGCAAATTTTTCATTCATATTTATGATAATCTAGAGGCGGAACCTTTGCTTCAATATGATTTTTATCCTGATGATGGTCAACGGTTTGTGCCATTGGCTAATTGGGCTGGAGGTGAGTTGGCGATTGAGGCTTCATTAGTGGTAACAGACTTGCCTTCTGGTGATTATCAAGTTGCTTTCGGGGTTTATGATCCCCGTACCCTGTTGCGTTATCGTGTTAGCTCTGATGCCATTAACCATGACGATAATCGGTTGTTTATTGAAACAATAACGATTCCATAAAAACAAAAAGCACTGATAATTCATCAGTGCTTTTTGATAGATTGAAGTTACTGCGGTAGGTTATGATCCGTCAGCAACTTCTGGTAACGGAATTGCTCGCACCACTAATCGATCACTAAACACGCCTCGGTTTTCATCCCATTCCGTACAGGTAATGAGCGTCAAGGTAGGGTCTAGCGTGGGGTGTGTAACTTCAATTTCAGTAGGCGGAACGGTATAGATTTCCGTCACTTGGAAGTAAGTGACATCCCCACCTTCAATGACACGGATTTCATCACCAGGCACTAAGCGATTTAGTTCATAAAAAGGGCCTGGGTCAGTGTCTGAGAGTTGGATATGCCCCACTAAAACCGTATTACCCCATGTGTTGTCGAGCCATGTTGTGTTATCTAACCATCCGATATTATGCCCAAGGTTTGTCACATCCCATTCATTATTGATCTGAGGGAGTTCCACAATTGGTATAGGCAGAGTAAAGCCTAAGCTTGGGATATCTAAGCGACGAGGGCCAGCAGCCGTTGGCACGATGTAAGGTGTTGCCGTTGCGGGGAACGATTCAATGGTCGCCAAAGCATCTGGTGCAATCGTAGGCGCAATCGTAGGTGTAGCTTCCACCGCTACCTCTGTAGGTAGCGGGGTAGCGGTAGCGAATTGAGCATCATCGGGTGGTGGAGACCCATCCAAATCAGAAGGGCGGATCACCTCATCATCCCCATCGCCACCCCCTGTGAGGAGGAGCGCCCCCCCCACAAGAATAACGATGATGAAGAGGGCGAGCGCGGCGAGAATCATTCGTTGGCGATTACTTATGCCAACGCCCAAGAAGAGCATGGCAAAGAACACACCAAAGATAGCGGCGGCAAACGGTAGGCGTTGCGCCAAGCTTGGGCTTTGGATGCTAGCACTGCCACCAATCCCTGTTTCTGGGATGATGCCATCGGCACCGAGGGCGACAGTGAATTCAGCCGTTTGAGCTGTGCCATCTTGACGTTGGACGGTTGCGACATTGGTGATTGTTCCTGGGAAGTTCGCAGGTTCAGCAACAACCGTTGTATTGATCACTATTGTTGCAGTTTGTCCGGGGTCTAATGGCCCAATTGTGACATCAACCAACTGCCCATTCACAAGGCTTGCTCCCAATGTTGAGGTTGCTGAGTCGATGATGAGGTCACCCGGTACATTATCCGTAACGGTGACACCTGTCATTGTATCGGTGCTTTGGTTACTGACCGTTACAGTCCAGATGATCGGTGAGTTCGGGCCAGCGCTGTCTGTGCTTGCCGTTTTTGTGATAACGGGTTCTGTCAAGGTGGGGTTCAAGTTCTGGTTATTGACCGCATTAGCGTCTTGAATGACCACAGGAATGGGCAAATTCAAGTTATAAGGTTGGTAGTTACCACCCACAACATTTGCAGTAACGTTCAAGTTGAGTACCAAGTTAGCTGGTAGTTGAGTACCTTGTAATTGCCACGTGGCTTGAGCATTTGTTGATGTATTGGGTGCTAGGTTCGTTGCTGGCAAGTTGAAGACCAAATTACCGGGTAATGCTTGGTTACTCGTGCTAACTGGACGCAAACCCGCAGCAGTTGCTTGGTTAAGGGTGCTAGTGACCGTGATACCAGTCAATTCTTTAAACCCTGTATTTGACAATGTAATGCTGAATGTGATTTGGTCACCATCTACAGCAGCTGTTGGTGTGAAGGAGAATGCATCTGTCCGTAAACGCCATGCTTTACCAGAGGTGTCACTGAATTCCCCATTTTCCGCACCGGGTACTTCAAAGATTGGGCGGGCAATGGTTGCCGTGTATGTACTGGAATTTTGGAGTTGTACATTGGATGCGCTGGTGGTGTCTGCTGTACCAGAAACGGTTACTAGGAATCTTTGTGGATCTGTTGGAGCAACAACCAAAGAGAGTTGAGCGGTTGATGTCGGTGAAGCGAGTGTACAGGTATCGCCAGCCGGTAGTGGAACGGGGCAAACTTCCGCATACAAGGTGCTCAGTGTTGTTGCTGTAGCCCCTGTTATGGTTAATGTTTTGCCATTAACGACTGCGCCAGTATTGGCGTTCAGGATAGCTTCTGCCAATTGAATGTTAGTCAGATCAGCTTGTCCTGTGTTTTGTACAGTTAGCGTAAATTGGATGGTTTCACCATCGTCATGAGTGCCTTGAGTTGTAGCGCCAGTGCCTACCAGTGTTACGGTAAAGTCAACATCTTCTACAACAGGGGCTGCGTATGGGTTACTGGTGGGGAGGTCAATCCGGACACCATTGAGATCGTGGCTACCACTAAATTCAATATTAATGGCATTTCCATGTTCGGTGGTTTGTGGTGTATAGCTACAAATGAGGTAAACCTCATCACCATTATTCGTGAGTTCACCCGTATAGGGGCTACCATCACGAGTATATGCTGCTTCAGCCGTACACGCATTTGCTACACCATTGACAGTGAAGGTGTATTGGATGTCGCTAATGGGGGTACCTGCTGGCGCAATGTTGGTAATGACAACACCAAACTCAAATGGATCGCCTGCTCGTACAAAGTCCAAAGTGCTATTGTTTGGCGGAGGCACGAAGCGCACCGTTGCCAACCGTTGTACGCTCAAGTTAATGGGCGTAGCTGTGGCAACTGCATTACCATCCAATAGAACTTCCACATCCCCTGTACTTGGGTAGGTGAACGTACCGCCAGTTTGGGTGTCGGGGATAATCGTTAATGGAATCGGACATGTTGCTGTCGCCGTGAGTGTTTGCCCTGACGTCAGTGTCGTACCTGCTGCATTCCAAAGTGAGGTTGGGTCAGTTGGTATTGGCAGAAGGTCTGCCCATGTACCGCCTGTACATTGGTCGAACAAGATGGGGTTGATTGATGCCCCTGTGATAGTAGATGGTCCAATGTTGGTTACAGTGAATTCAAGTTGGATATTGCCACCGGGGACACCCGTGCCAAGTTGTGCTACGGAAATCGTCAATGGTGGAACAATGTCTTGCAAGACATCTGCTGTATCTTGGATACCTAAGTTTGGATTTGTTGGTCCTGTACCTAGATCGAGCTTGTTTACATTGATAGTGTGTAACAAGTTCGTCGGTGGGTCAAGTTGATAGTCTGTAGCAATGGTACACACCACTGAGGCTGTCCGTGAGAACCCATTTGCAAACAAACGTGGCACAAAACGCGCAATTGCATTTGGATCGGTCGTTCCTGTATTACCAATTGCCCAGTCATCTGCCACCGTGAGTGGTGAACACATCGCGGGGTCAAAAATGCTGGTTGCATTGGGTGTTGTTGCAGGGCTGAAAGTTGGGTTATAGATGTAGGCATCCGTGATTGCATCGTTGCCGATATTCGTTACAGTGTATTGGTAAGTTACTGTGCCACCCGGTGTGCTTTCAGCTTCCAGCGTTTGAACTTGTACAATTAGGTTAGAGCCAGTGACTGAAGATACCGGGAGCGTGAGCGATGTTTGGTCAAGTGGAATCGTGCCATTTACACCATTAGCCATCGCATAATCAACTTGTACTTCTGCAACTAGTGGATCGGGATTGCCGGGATAAGAGTAGGGCACAATCATATAGGCAACTTGTAGTGGTGCCAAATTGTAGACTGTGAATGGGAAGATATTAGATGGCAAACTTACACCACCAGGGTTAACCGTTACGGTTGCGTTTGAAATGGTATTCAAATTTTGTAGGCGGAGTGTGTAGGTGACAACATCTGTAAAGGCAACACCAACGCGGTCAGCCGTTAAGCGTGCATCAACAATACCACCAACAGATGGCTCGAAGATAACGTTGACACGTGCACTTTGGGAGTCTCCAACAATGAGTGTTGGAACACCGCTGTTGAGGTCACATTGTTGTGTTGGGGATGCTTTGTCTACTAAACAAGCGTCTGCGGCAACTGTGCGTTCAACACTTAGACCCCCATCTGTGGTGGCGGTTGCTACATCGCGAGTGTAGGTGATACATTGTTGCGCTTCTAGCACGAGGGTATCTGCTACGAATGGTTGACCAAAACTGTCAACGAGTGTTGTTCCACTGGGATCCGTGTCTGCCAAGAATTGCAGGCGATAGTCATCACGCAAATTGGGATCTGGATCGTAGGTTGCACGGTTACAGATTTCATAGGTAAAGGTGATTGTTTCACCCGCAATGACTGTATTCGGTGCGCGGTTTTCTACGGTGATGTCTCCTGTTGAGACATTAACACGGGCTTGACCACTAGCTGTGTAAGTTACTGTTCCGACATCACCAGTCACACTCACGATATTGATGACAGGATCGGTGAATCCATCAACAACATATTCAAACTCGCGGACGAGTGTACTATTCGGTGCAAGACCACTTGGCCATGCTGTTGCCCAGTTCACTAACGGTGGCGTCTGTGGTTCATTTTCCAACAATGGGTCAGTTACGACTAAATTGCTGGCAGGGAACAGTGGGTTCCGATTTTCAATCGTAATGCGATAGCGGACCGTATCACCCGGCTGTGCAAATGAGCCACTGACAACCTGTTTAGTAACAACGAGGTCGCCATCAACCCGTTGAATGTCACAACTAAAGGTTGCTTCTAGAGGACGTCCTGGAGCAGGGCTGCCATCTTGTAAGTAACCAGCTGCACGAACCTCAAAGGTTGTAGTTGGGTTGATTAAACTCACAACAACCGTAGCCGCATTTGTAAATGTGTCATTGGTACCCGGTGTGAGGTTAAATGGTGCGACCAGAGATGCCGGGCCAAAGATTTCGATGTCATTGATGTCAAATGTTGCGCCAAGATTGTCAACCGTTACATCAAAAAGGACTGGCGTATTGCCAGGGGCTTGAACAATTGTGTTACAGCTTCCTGTGACAGATGCACTATTGTTTGTTGAGAGATTTGCACTGACCAATAACTCACCCGTGGAGATGCGAACAACACTTGCATCTGTAACGGGGTTACCAGCTATCACAGTACTACCTGTATCAATGTCAAAGTCAACTGTTACGAAGTTGCTATAAGGGTCATCTAAGACACTTAATGGAATGGGGTCGTAAAGACTCCGTGCGTAGACACATGTCGCAATATCCCCCGTATTGGTAAGCACACCTGTAAATGGAATGCTACTGCTGTCATAACAATCACCAACTGGGATATTGCCACGGACAGTATCGCTAATTGCGATATTTTCGAGTTCAAGTGCGCTTGCGCTGGTAATCACATACGCATAGTACACATCATCGCCAGGGAGAATGACATTACTGCAGCCATTAGTGCGGAGATTAACAGTTTCACCGGCATCTAAAATGCCATCACCGCTTGTGTCAGGATTGGTTGCACACCCAAATGCTTCAATGTCAAGTGTCGCAGGTGTGACATCAATTGTGTAGGATGCATCTTGACTAACAGGTAAGATGCCATTATTGCCGGGGTCGTAGGGGGTACCAAATACCCGAACTTGATTGATGTATCGGCCATTCCCATCAATGTCATATTCTGGGAAGGAAATTTGTTGTTCGTAGACAATCGCTGGTGAATCAACTGGCCCTGGGTCAGGACGTTCAAGTGATTCGCCTGCCTCAAACATGTATGATTCGTCACGATCAGTGGTTGCTGGATTGTCAGCACCAAATGGGCCGTTGCCAGTTCCATAGTAGTTTGCCAGACAGGTATAGGATTCATCTGTAGCTGGGGTGCCAAGATTGTCAACCCCACAATTGCCAAGCCCTGTACCTCTATAGGATTCAACACCGATAATCAACTGACCATTTGTCCATGCATAGGTGTTACCAACTGCATCAGTGTAAACATTGGTGTCTGGAACTTGTGTTTGGTATGGTACTAAGCCACTACCAAGATCTTCCAACGCTAAGTCGGAAATTTGTAGTGAGGTGAGGGGGGTTGTACCCGCATTTGTGATCAGCAATTCGTAGAAGATATTTTGCCCTTCACTACGTTCTGTGACGAGCTCTGCACCGGGGGCACCAGCACCTGTGGTTAAGAAGGTACAAATGTCACCGTTACCATTGATTGGGGTATTGGGTGTATTTACACCATTCGAAGTTGTGTCACAATTTAACCCTCGTTTTGCAACGGAGAGCCCGCGTGAAGTTACATCAATAGTTGCTGATGTTGTGTCTACTACGGAGCGACCATTCGACAAATTCAAGCCAGTGACTTGCGCTGTATTAGTGTACTCATTGTCAGGTAGTGGATTCGGGATTTCGATGGTGATCGTCCCCGTTGCGGAACAACCCGCCGGTAACACCGATGATCCTGGGCCATTAATGTCTACATTAATGATGTTGTTGTCTGGAGAGCCGCCGCTGCCACTATCAAATGGAACGAGGTCATAGCCTTGAATATTGTTCCCTGTAATGACAGGATCAGTGGTTACGCCATCACGAAGCTCACAACTATCATAGGTAAGGCTTACATCACGGGTGATACCACCACCAAGCATATCGATAACTTCATCAATTCGCAGGTCATCGCTACCTGTATTGGTAACGGTGACTGTGTACTCTAGGTCTGCTCCGATCGATCCTGTCGTGGAGGCAGGTGTTTTTGAGATCGAGATGTCAGGATTAATGATGTCTACGGTTGCACGGTCAAATCCAACATCATCCAAGTAAACTAAGGTGCCACCATCATCAATCAACCCAACTGCATAAGCAGTATTAATGAATGGATCGATGGCAATGATGTCACTGGTAGATCCTGTATACGCAACACAGGTGCTACTTTGATTACCCGGAGTTGACTGTGTATTGCTGTCGTAAGGCTCATTTGGATTACCGCTCCAGTCCACACATTTGGGCGGAACGGGCAAGTTGTAGCGAATTAAAACACTACTACCGGTTGTACCAAATGGTGCCAAGTCGAGTTTATTTGGGTCACTTGTCCCAAGGTTGCTAACGGCTGAGGTTAGTATACTCACATTACCGGGGGTATTTGGTAAGAATTGATCAAACTCATCTGTTGTTGGGTTGCCGTCCGGTGAGTATTCCAAGTTAAATCGGTCATCCCAAACGATGATGTCATAAACAGGTTCATCACCAATATTTGTGACTTCAACTTCATAAAGGATGGTAGACCCTAAGATAGTTTCGGTGGGGGATGCCGTTTTACGAACATTCAGTTGCGAATTGCTAATTAATAGTGCGTGCCGGGTGATGTCTGACACAATGTCCTGACTCGCATTATCAATGAAACCATTAACGCCTGCTATATTGTAAAGCGGGTTAGGATCAATGGCTGATATTTCGCGGAAGTAAACGTAGGTAATTGAGCTATTGGCTGGGATTAACCCTTCATCCCCAACACCCCAACTCCAACCATTACCGAGTGTGTTCAGTATTTGGTAGTCGTAGAAGTCTATTGAAGATAGACCCGGGTTGGTTGGATGCCAGAATTGAACGGGTTCTGCTGGTGTTGCAGGATTACCATCATAGTCAAAGAATTGTTGCCCAACACCAATGTTATCATCATAAACATCATGTACACGTATGATGTCGTTCGTTAAATTGGTGATAGTGATTGTATATTCTACAACTTCACCGGGGAATGCTGCTGATGGAGATGCCGATTTAGAAATGAAGAGATTTGGATCGGTGACATCGATTTCGATATTTTGTTCAACATACAAACCAACCTGATCTTCAGGAATGGGGGCATCTACAGTTGTATATGTGTAGGTGTCAAGCACGATGATACCACTAATCGTATTTTGAATGATCAATGGGTCGGGTTGACGACTATTGATGGCATATCCAACGGGTTGCGGTATACAGAGGACTGCTTCTGCAGTATTTGCTGGATTGCCATCATCCCTTACTTCAACTTCATCGGTTGTACCACCAACAAGTCTAACATTTGGATTGGTGCCGTCAGTAGCAAGCTGGAGTAATTCAGCATTTGCTGAGTTCGTCAGCGCGTCATCTCCATTAAACATGTCAATGTCAAAGAGAACATCTGCAAAGGTGAAGTTGCTTCCGACATAGATTTCGATACCGTAGAAGAAGGATTCTCCGAGGGCTACCTCTGGAATATCGTCATTATTTCGGTCGCGCGGTGGGACGGTTACATTGATCAATGGAATGGTACAGGCATCATCACCGTAGACTTGATGTTTGACGGTTAATTGAGCTTCCTCAACTTGAACTACATTCGGTGGTTCAGATTGTGCTGGGGGATTTAGTGGGTAGTTATTGCCATCAATCTCAATATCGCCAAATGCTTGAACTTGTGTTTCTACCAAACCCGGCGTGCTAGCATCAACATCAAATTCCACAATGACCGATCTACTCTGCCCAGGGGCAAGTGAGAACGGATAGGGATCTGGTAAACAGGCTTCAGGTGTGATAGCTAAGTCGATGGTATCGTATGGTGGCACGCTACAGAGTGGTAGCACCCGCACGACATTAGACAACGAGTCAAGGTCAATCACAATGTTATTGATGTTGTATTGATCACTTGTATTGACCACCGTAACACGGTATTGAATGGTACCGGGTTGACTTGCTATACGGTTAACAGGTGACAGTACTTGCTCTATTACAGCTAATGGATTAACAACAAGTGTTTCCGTATCAAAGAATACGTTTAACTGGGTTGGAACCGTTGTCGCACTGGGTGGTAAATCAATCCATGCTGCATCTGAGCTAATGACATTATACCGTTCTGTTACACGGTTAATGAGCTCTTCAGCATCAGGGGCAGGTAAATCACTTACCCTGAATGTGTAAATCGGTAACCCGCCATTGTCAACATTATTTGGGGGTTGATAGTCTGGTGATAAGTTAATATCTGTCGGGTCAAGACCTACAATAGGACGCGGGTCAGGTATGAGTAAAGTGTTTGGGTCATATGGGAATCGCCACATAACACCACTAGCGGATGTCGTGAAACTTGTACAGGCTGGTGTGTCACAGTACTCGACCAATACATTCGTGCCGGTAGTGAGATTGCCATCGCCATCAAACAAGCTTTCTTCAAGTGCCATCAATTGAATGTCCGTGGTTTCACTGTAGTTCCGAACTTCAATGACGAATTTGATAGGTGAGTTTTCCCCAATGATGGGTTGTGGAGTTACTGAGTTATCCACATATTTGAACGCACGAATTGGCGCAAGAAGTGGAATGCCAATATCAATAGCAGTGTCTGGGTTACCTGCTGCAACATCTAACGCTGCAATACTACTGCTACAACCGGGTGAGGTTGGAACGCCCAAAGATGTTGTGTATCCAAGGTTGTAATTGTAAATGCGGTCAACTTCAGGTGCTAGGAAATCAGGAACATTGATGCGCATGTTATATGAGTAAAAGAAGTATCCACCGACGGGTAATAAGCCACGATCAGCACCCGTTAGCCGTACATCATTAACATCATACCACTCGATTACATTTTCCAAGAACGTAATGTTGCTGATTGAATTATCAACATCTTGTTGATAGCGTGGGTCAAGGAACGTGTCAAACCGTATATCCGTTGAGCTGTTGTTGCTCCCTCGAACAAAAATGGTTACTTCTTCCCCGAGCGTGAATATAAAGTCATCACCCAAGCCTCCACTAAAGCCAGCTGGCACAAGGCTATAGGTTAACTCAATAGGACAATCGATTTCTATTTCTGAATCATCAGAGCCAGAAACTAACGTATTATCTACTGTCGTTAAGGGGTCGCCCTCGCGTGCACCTTCAAAGATAGCTGTATTGAGATAGGCATCTTCACCATGGGCACCATTAGGACGCAGGCGGTAACTTATAGTTGCTGTATCTCGTTCAGCTAAGCGGTAAATACTACCACTAACATTGGTAACGCCAACAACATGCTCCATCAGTACCTGACTAGTGCTTCCCGAATTACATGCCACACTATCACCGCCGGTGACTACTGTGCCATCAGGGACGATACAAAGTGTTGAGTTGGTGTATTGAGGTGAAAAAACGTCGCGGAAACCCGTTAAGTTTTCAAAGTCAACATATTGGTGATTAGAGTTATTGGTTACGGTAACTGTGTAATCAATGTCTTGTGAGTTAAGAACAGCTGCAGGTCCAGTTTTTTCAACATCTAGGTGTTGCAATATGTCGTATTCGACCAAACGAATATCAAAAATATCTCGATTATCAACATCGCTATTCGCAACAACCATCGCGCGGAATTCTAGAACTTCACCTTCGACTTCGACATCATCAGTGAAATCAAATTCACAGAACCCACTGGCGCTACCTCCGGGTGGTAATGAGACCAAATTCGTTGTTGTTGATCCAGATCCACCAGCCGCGACGCTACCAGCATCAAATTGACACAGTCGATATTCAGTATTCGGCTGGATATTTGCAAGTGCAGGGGGGAAGCGTCCGCCAGCTTCTGGATTGATGAGGTTGATGACCCCTACATTTTCGAGGGTTTCATCAGGCACACTCGGATCATCAGTGGTATTACGGAAGGTAAACTGAACACGTACACCATGATCTCCACGAACAATGGTGTCTTCGCCTAATGAATCAAGTGTTAAATTTAAGTCATCCGTAATCAACGGCAATGTTATGAATGAGTTGATAATGGTTCTATCACTGACTTGTCCGGTGGTTGTAACCTCTAAACTCACGCGGATAATCAGTGGATTCGGGTAGGTTTGGCCACGTTCAAGGCTAAATAGACGATAGTCTAGCCGTGAACGATCCAAGGTAAAGATTCTAGACTGATCCCCAAATGGGCCTGTGACATCAAGGTCATCGCCAAAACCGTCGTACATGGAAATGCCACCATCATCGCAGTTTTCATCATCTGTCTTAGGGCTGTCAACGATACAATATTTCCAGTCAATGATCTCAGGACTGAGCGGTCCACGATTTGTAGCGGCGTAAAGAATTTGGTATTCAGGGTCAACCGTTAATGCTGGGCGTGGATAAACACCGAATTCAACAGGTGTGGTTGAGTTTGGTGCATTCGTGACGATTAATAGTTGAGTGTCGATGTTGACATCAGAAAGCCGCAATGGATTGAGTGTATTACGTGCAATCAAATTATTGCGATAGTCAGGTGCATTACAGCCTGTCCGCATATCGATTTCAAAGGCAAATACCAAAGGATTCAAGCTGTCATCAGGTACTTGGTAAGAGGGTAAAGGCAACCCAACTGGTAGACCAATCGTTGTTGGAGTGCCAACACCGAGCAACTCATTTTGCCCGCCTGTCCATGCTAGTGGGATGTCTGCATTGATGAGTTGTTGTGAGCCATTGGAGGTGTCGACTAGATATTGTCGCAAATAAACATCACAACGATCCGTCGGTTCATTAAACTCAATGTTAATGTCAAATTGTAAAATTTCACCACGTAACACGGTGTCGGACGTAAATGGATTTCCAAAACGATCTAACAAATTGACATTGAGAGTTAGATCTGGATTAATGATTTGGGTTAACAAACTCTCACTATTACGGAATTTTGAGTTTGTTGCGTCATCACGAGTCGCTTCAAGCTGTATAAACTGGTAGAGCGTTGAGTCTGACCAAGGTTGCCCGGGTGCAGGTAACGCAGGTAAATCATATTCCCATGATAGTGAACCAATGGTGCCTGTTGGATTTGGATCAAACAGATTCTCATTGGGGGGAGTGAGTTGGGGAATAAGAAGTGCCGAACCAGCATTAGGTGGCATGTCACTATATAACGCGATTTCGGGATATCCAGCATGGCCACTTGGATGGGTGCTTGGGAGCCAGTCTTCTAAACTGTCATCAGGGTCACCCAGATTGTTTGGATTTTGGAGTAGTGGATAGATGCCGCCATCCGGGCGTTGGGTAAATTCAATTTGTGTAAAGGATGGCCCTGTAGACGGTAGATTTCCATTGGTGTAGGTCATGGTATAGATAACACTGGTATCCGTCCCCAAAATTGGATTTGGCTGACCAGAAATATTCCCAACTGCGCTGATAACAATGGGTAATTCTTCACCAGCTTGCAGAATTGAGGCTGAATCTTGCGCGGTTAGTTCAATATCCGTATTGAGAATTTCGGCACGAACAGTCGCGCTGTTAAAGATAGTTTGTGGGTCTTCATCGTCAACTTCACGGGTTAAGACTTCTGTAAATGAGTTAACACAGGTAAATCCCCCCGGGCAAACAAATGGTTGTGTTGCTGGCGTGAGAATTGTATTTGGTTTAGGTACAAACCCAATCAAACTATCTTCAATGACGATGTTATCTAAAGGTACTTCACCAGTATTGGTGACCGTAATTTCGTAAGTGACAATATCACCAGGGCGTACGAACCCGGGTGCTGTGTTGGGTGGTGTTCCGACTAATGGGTCAGAAACTCGTTTAGTAATATCAATGCTAGCAGGGGCAATTGGGAAATTCCGGCTGCCGATTAGCGGAACTTCAATTTCATTGGGGTATGGGCCAGCACTATAAGAGATTGCATCAAGCTCAACATTAATTTCAAAGTTTGTGCCAGGGCTGCTTAAGGTTCTGCGGAAGACACAGTAAACAGACTCGTCTTCACCAAGTTGCATGTCGCCTACCCAAGGAACACCACCACCGGGATCTGTATAGGAAAGAGGTGTAGATCCACCCGTGGGGCCTGTTACAGGATCAATGATGACCGAAGAGTACCATCCCTCACCACCGCCAGGATCAGCAGTATTACTACAAGGTGTTGTAATGTTACTCGAAATAGGGGTTATGGTTCGGACATGCCTGACCGTTTCATCATCGCTTAAGCTGCCAAAGGGGGTTACAGAGTCTCCCCATTTATTTTTTGCCTCAATGACAAACCACACATTATCACCAGCTTCGCGATTAACTTCGCCACCAACAGTATGCACAACTTGGAATGGGTCTGTACCGCCATATGGGTTGTAATTGGGAACTGCTGCGCCGCCAGTATTCGTCTCGCCATCTTGGTATAACCAAGGCCCCGTTAAGGGCAAAACATACCAAGAGTCACGAGAGGCTGTTAGGATGTCAGCTGTGCCACCGGTACCGGGACATGCTGCTAACGTTTCTGGATTACTTTGGTAAACCTGTGTATTAAAGTAGGTACATTGGAAACGACCATCAAAGACACGAGCTTGAATATATTCGGATGCTTCAGCAGGGATATCGACTTCAAAAACGGCTAAAAAGGATCCCTGTTGGGTGTACTTATTGTTGATACCTGCCGAACCACCTTGTGCAGCACGTTCCAATAGCCCCGGCTCCCGGCGATCAAATGGGGCTTCAACAGGATCATTTGGGTCAAGGGTTGGGTAAGTGTCACCATCAAATTCTAGGCTAACAGCACCAGATGGTCCCGTCCAACCTGAAATTGAATCTGTGTTATAGAAGGAGCTAAAAAAGTCTGCTCGTGTTAATGTGCGCTCAGTACCAGCTAATACACCATTTGCATCAGAAAGTTCAAATTGTAAATCATGGAAAATGATGTTTTGCCCACTGCCAGCAGAAATCGCCGAAATACTAGCACCTTCGGCTGTGATTGCGGGCACAAGGGGAGAGAATTCTGGACGGAACGAGCCATCCCCAACATCTACTAATTGTGCATTTGCTGAGCGTGCACCATCGCAAAAGGGCTCGTTACTAACATTAGCAATATAAACAATGGCCAGCATAGCATTTTCGCCACGTAAGGCGCCATAATTAGATGACGGATTAATACGTCCATCTAAGATGTCGACCGTGTTGTTTGCTATGAAGAATTGGTCGTAATATGACTCCGGCAATACGCCAGGGTGTGCCGGCCAATCATTTCCTGTCCCGGGTGGGTCGCCTGGCAGGGGACGTATAAAGTTACTTTGAGTAGCAGGGCTGCCACTAAAGCCATAATCATAGCCATCTTTAGACAAGGCTGGATTTTCAAAAGTGGCACGTGTTTCAGGTATTTGTGCTGGGTCTGGACGAACAACACTGCCATCATTTGGTATTAGGGCTACTTCAAGTTGTAGCATACAGCGCGAATCAGCAGGCGCAAAAGGGTTTCCTAATGGGCGCACAATGATGTCTCGCTCTGATGGTGAACGTTCACTAACACCATCACCTCCGCTGTCGGGTATTGGAACGGTTTCACTAGCGCCATAATATTCTAGGGCGTCAGGTGAACTAACCTCATTGGTCAATACAGTTTCTGTATCTATGATTCCCGTGTGGGTTGTGGTGGCGGCGTCAACCAAGAGTGTTGGCTGTGCCGTAAAAACAACCGATGCGGTAATCATTAGGAGGTTTATGAATGTTGTTAACTTTCGTTTCATAAAGAGTCCTTTAATCATAATCTAATGCCACCATACCTTATTATACCGTTTGATGCCGAAAAAAAATGTTCAGAGCCTATTTCAATTAGCGTATGAGATATATGTTCTGATTATAATTGTTAGAATAAATTGACAAAATGATACCTAAAAAGGGTGTTGGGTGACATATTTAACGTTTAAAAAGAAAAACCTCCCAAAAGAGAGGTTTCTAAAATCAATTACTTAGGTTTGAATTTGGTTATGCACTTTCAGCATAACTCATTGTATAGAGGTCAAAATAAACCCCTCGTTTGGCAAGTAATTCTTGATGAGTGCCTTGCTCGACAATTTCACCATGATCCATCACAACAATCATATCTGCATTCGTGATTGTACTGAGGCGATGCGCTATGACAAAGCTTGTACGGCCTTTTAGAAGGCGTTCCAAGGCTTCTTGGATTAATTTTTCAGTTTGAGTGTCAATATTGCTAGTTGCCTCATCTAGAATCAGAATTTTAGGATCCGCCAGTAGCGCCCGTGCAAAAGCAAGCAGTTGGCGTTGTCCTACACTAAGCATGACACCACCTTCTTCAACTTGCGATTGATAGCCATCCTCTAATGCCATAATGAACCCATGTGCATTCACGGCTTTAGCTGCGTCGATGACTTCATCATCAGTAGCATCTAAGCGACCATATCGAATGTTATCCATGATACTGCCAGCAAAGAGAAAGTTTTGTTGCAAAACAACACTCACTTGGCTACGTAAGCTATCTAGTGTGACATCCCGTACGTCATAACCATCAATTTCGACACGACCGTTGGATACATCGTAAAAGCGACTAATCAACTTAACGATACTACTCTTACCCGCGCCAGTGTGCCCCACAAGGGCTACAGTAGAACCCGCTGGTACATCCAGATTAAGCTTTTTCAATACAGGTTGATCTTCAACGTATTCTAATGTGATGTCTTTTAAGGTAACCTCACCTGTAACAGGGGGGAGTGGGGCTGCTTTGTCATGATTGTCGATTTCAATGGGGCGATCTAATAACCAGAAGATTTTGTCACCTGCCGCCATCGTGGCTTGGAATGTGTTATACCGTTGTGCCAGTAGCCGAATAGGAAAGAAAAATTGCTCAATATATAATACAAATGTGATGAGCTTAAACACAGAAATTTGATCATCCAGCACCAAGCTCCCACCAATGTAAATGAGTGCGCCTGTAGCGACCCCACCAACCAAGTCAATACTAGGGAAGAACATGGAAGCTACCCGTGTAGCAACAATATTCGATTCTAGATTAGTTTGGTTAATATCATGCTTAAAGCGGTTAAGGTTATAGCTTTCTCGTCCATATGCTTTGACAACCCGAATGCCATTAAAATTTTCTGCTAGTTCCGCGTTGACATCGGCAACAGTTTCTCGAACACGTATATAGGCACGGCGGGCAAAAATGCGCCAAAAATTTGCGATCAAACCTAATGTTAAAACCACACCAAATGCGACAACCGTTAATTGAGCGTCGATGATCAACATTGAGATTAAGATACCAATTACTGTGAACAGATCACGAACAGTACCAACAACAGCAAAACTGATCGCTTCTCGTAAAACGTTGACATCACCAATAACACGGGCAATGATGCGCCCAGTTTCATAGGTCGGGAAGAATGACATTGATAGCGCTTGGATATGGCTAAAGAGTTGATCCCGTAAGACTCGGATTACAGACTGGCCAGCATCGGCCATGCGCCGAATCTGAATACGAAATCCAATAAACCCTAATCCTTGTACCACCAAATAGGTGAATGCCGCTGCAAATGCAATGTTGATATTGTCAGCCTCAATGCCTGAGTCAACGGCATAGCCAATTAGTGGGGGGCCTGCAATATTGGCGCCAACGGATAGGAACATCGCGATCATTGCGATAGCAATATTCCGTTTGTAGGGTAACAAATATCGGCCTAACCGTTTTGTGACTTCCCAATCAAAGGCATTTCCATGTTCTGTAGCAGAACCGCGTAGTGCCATTGTGGTTACTCCTTAAGTTGAACTTGTTATTTAGTCGCTAGCGAGTTTGTCTAAGCCGATAATCTCGGCTGTCTCGCGGCGGACACGCTCTTGATCTGCCAGTTGCAGATCGTAAATTTCCTTGTATACACCATTCATTTGTAGCAGTTCATGATGGGTACCTTGCTCTGCAATTTCACCATGATCAAATACAAGGATGACGTCAGCATCTTTTACACTGGTTAGCCGTTGAGCGACGATAAACGTTGTGCGATCTTTTTGTAGGGTTTGCAAAGCAGCTTGGATTTCCGCCTCTGTTTTGGTGTCTACGCTACTGGTTGCATCATCTAATATCAAGACATCAGGGTTGATCAACAAAGCACGTGCAATGGCGACTCGTTGCCGTTGACCACCTGACAAGGTAACCCCACGTTCTCCGACCCTTGTATCATAGCCATCTGGAAATTCTAAAATAAAGTCATGAGCATTAGCTGCTTTAGCTGCCGCAATAATGTCGTTTTCTTTTGCATCAGGTCTACCCAGTGCAATATTCTCTCGAATCGTTGCCGAAAAGAGCAACGATTCTTGCAACACAACACCGACTTGTTGCCGCAAACGATGGATATTGAGGTCTCGCACATCATATCCGTCAATTTTGACAGTTCCTTCGGTCGTGTCATAGAAGCGCGGTATCAAGCTAATGAAAGAAGACTTACCAGAACCAGTGTGCCCAACAATAGCGATTTGCTGCCCCGCTTGTAGCTCTAGATTGATGTTTTTGAGTGCAAAGGGCAACCCATCGGCATATCGAAAATTAACACCGTCAAAAGTAATGTTACCTTTAATTTTGTCAATGGTGATGGCATCTGGTTTTTCTGTTAAGGTGTCTTCAGCATCAACCACATCAAATACACGGCGTCCACTGGCAATCCCCTGATTCACTAACATAATGACAAATCCCACAAACCGAATGGGTTGCGCAATGAGCAATATGTACGCATTAAACTGGACAATAACACCCACGGTGACGCCTGCGACATTGTTGCGCTCCATAATAGCGCCAAACACTAGTGTTAGGACAATGCTAAGTGAGATCATGATCGCACTAAACGGAATGTAATCTGTCCAACGATTAATGACTTTGAGGTGTTGGTGATAGAGCTTTTCGTTTTGCTCCTCAAAGCGTTCAATTTCGTAAGGCTCACGGGCAAACGCCCGCACAACTTCCGCACCGACAATACTTTCTTGCAGATGATCACCTAGGACACTTGTTTTTTCCATAACTTTGCCCCATTCGCGTTCTACGAATTCGGCAAATTTTTTAGAATAGTAAAATAGGGGAATCAAGGGGAGCAGGACGATTACTGCTAAGAGCGGACTTGTATAAAACATGACAATAATGGCAAATGTCACCACCAAAAGTGTATTAACGCCGTCTAAAACCCCAAATGCTAAAAAGCGTTGGATTTCATCAACATCACTGATGCCCCGTGTAATAAGGTTACCGGTACGTGCACGGTCATGGTAGGTAAACGGCAATTGTTGTACTTTGTCATAAATGTCATTACGGATGTCATAGGCAATGCGATGAGATTGCGCTTCAGTGAAATATCGTGAAAGGAATCCTGCAAACCCACGGATAAACCCTAACCCAATCACAAATAGACCTGCACGGAACATATAGTCTTGATCCTGTTCGACAATCCCACGATCAATGACGAAGCGTAGAATTTGTGGGATGGCGATAGCAAGTGCTTGTGTAACAACAACCCCCACAAAACCAATAATGAAAAAGGGTGTGTAAGGGCGGGCATATTCCAAAATACGCCCTAGAACATATCGTGTTGATTTTTGCTCAGGCAAAATCTTTTCCTTTGTTAACCGCTTAATGTGGTTAAGTGACTAGATAGATTCTCTCAAATTCGGAGAAACTTGTCTATAAGAGGTTTGTTATGGTGCAAAACTCATTAAGTCATTGTGTAGCTATGCCGCAGAATAGGCTCAATTCAGCGATATACTGTATACTGAAGAATAAGGTTTAGTCAGAAAAAGAGGGTTTATGCGGCGTTTTATTCTATGTCTGAGTATATCGATAATTAGTGCATTGCCAATGATAGTTACTGCACAAGAACCCCAAAATACGCATACAGTTGCGGAAGGGGAAAACTTATATCGGATTGCACTAAATTATGGGTTTACCGTTGATGAGCTTGCACTTGCAAATGGTATTACCGATCCTAGTACGATCTACGTTGGTCAAGTTTTACTTTTGCCATCTTTAATTGGTGGGGCTGAACCCGTAGCTGAACAGCCACCTGTGGTTGAAAACGCCACTAATGTTACTGAAGTGCAAGACCCTGTTGTTGACATAACGGAACCTGCCGCAGACGTGGAGACAGCACCCATTACGACTGAAGCGCCGGCAATTGATGGTCCAGTTATTCATATTGTACAAGCCAACGAAGGGCTTTCTACGATTGCGCGGGCTTATGGTGTGTCGTGGGTTACCATTGCGAACGCGAATGGTATTACCGAACCGAACCTAATTTACGCGGGGCAAGAGTTAACAATTCCTGATCCCACAACCCAACCCCCTGCGGATTATGGGCAAGCCGTTGTACCAATTGAAGGGCGTCAAATTATTGTTGATCTAAGTGACCAAACCATTTATGCCTATGAGGGTGATGAATTAGTACATCAGGTGACGGTTTCAACAGGGTTGCCCGGAACCCCGACCGTAACAGGGGAATATACAATTTATTCTAAGTTGCCATCACAAACCATGTATGGCCCAGGGTATTATTTGCCTGGAGTGCCATGGGTGATGTACTTCTATCAGGGATATGCTATTCACGGTACGTATTGGCATTCCAATTTTGGTCAACCAATGAGTCATGGGTGTGTGAATTTGCCATCCGAAGAAGCCGAATGGTTTTTTGAATTTGCACAGGTAGGTACACCCGTTATCGTGAACCCTTAATTACATCTTAGTTAAACTGTATAGGTTTCGAAGAACATGCTAAGTCAATTGGCATGTTCTTCGTTATATGCTATTGTTGTTAATATATAAAGGCAGTGCCTAATGCTAAATTTTTAGGATTAATATTATGCGACGGATTTTAGTTATAGATGATGATGTCTTAATTATAGAAAACGTAAAGGAAGTTCTTGAACTAGAAGGTTATGATGTACAGTCTGCCAAAAATGGTAAAAGAGGCATTCAAGTAGCTACAGATTTTGCTCCTGAACTTATTTTGTGTGATGTAAGTATGCCCATTATGAATGGGTATGAAGTTTTAAAATTTGTGCGTGAACAATCATCGCTTCGGCTTATTCCTTTTATTTTTTTGACTGCACGGATTTCTCGAGAAGATATGCGATTAGGCATGAACCTTGGTGCAGATGATTATTTGACAAAACCATTTTCTATTAGTGAACTATTGGATATGGTAGCGTCCCGATTGCAACATTATGATGTGCGATTGGCTGCACACAAAGAACGTTTGGAAACTATGCGCGACAATATCATTCATAGTTTGCCACACGAGCTTCGGACTCCATTGACGGCTATTTCGGGATATGCGAATCTGTTGGCTGAAGATGCCCATATTTTGTCTCCTGTGGAAGTTAAAACTATGGCCGATTCTATTGTTGCGGGGTCAAATCGGTTATATGCTTTGATTGAAAATTATCTATTATTTTCGCAACTTGAATTATTATTAAATGATGAAGAAAAAGTGCTGACGTTGCGAGATATAGAGCCAATTGATAATACTAATTTAATTATTCTAGATACTACACATCGTCTAAAATTGTTGTATCTCAATCGCAACCATATTGTCTTGAATCTTCAAGAAGGGCGGCCTCGTATCGAGTATGATAATTTTACGTATATTTTAAAAGAACTATTAACGAACGCTCATAAATTTTCCCGAAAACAAACCACCATAACACTTGAAACATTAGTTGATATGATGGTTGGTTACACTGTTCGTATCACAAGCATCGGTATAGGGCTTGATGATGAAGAAATTCATCATATTGATAGCTACATTCAATTTGACCGCAAGAAACATGAGATTCAAGGATTAGGGTTGGGGCTTGCGATTGTCCAACGAATTTTGAGAATCTATGATGGCACTATGAAAATAACATCTACCCCAACCGATAAACCTGATGATTATAAGACAACGGTAACCGTTAACTTACCTATCTAGCTTCAATAGCATATCTGCGATAGCCATTCCAGAAAGAGCAGCACCTTCTACTCTAGATCCACCAAAAGCATCACCCGCAAAGCCTAACGGGGCTGGTTTTGTTGTTAGGATACATGGGGCATCATGTAAAGCAGTTGGTTGACTATAGCGCCATCGTTGCACAGATGATCCAATAATTTCGGTATTCCCTAACCAAGGTTTTGCGATTTTATATAGTATTTGTTGTATATCATCGGGATTAGTTTCCCAATATTTTTGTGTAAAAGATGGTGTTGCATGGAGTGTAACCCCATATGCTTCTGAAATTCCCTTTTGGTGATTATCTGCTATCCACGCTAGATTGTCATCATTTAACCATATGCCTGAGGGACTTGATAAATTCGTTGGGCGGTCTAACTTAAGCATCACGGCAAAACATGGATCAAATTGAATGTTTTGTAACGACTTTAATACGTCAGGTTCTAGCGATATAGTACTATTGTTGAGAAGCTCAATACTTTGTGGGGCAGGCGGCGTCATGATGAGCCAATTACCTGTAAAGATGTCACCAGCTTCTGTTAAAACACGCCACTCAGTTTGATAATCCAATTGAACAGCGCGTTGTTGTCTGTGGATGGTTTTGTTACTTGCCAGATGTTTCGTGATGGTATTCATGCTTGTAACACCAATATATCGGTTGATGTTATTGGTTTTTAGTGTGCCATCTGCTAGATGAAAGCCCTGTGACCAAACCTTTACGATGCCATCTGTAACCCATTGGTCAACATATGTTTGGAAAGCAGGATTTTTAGCTGTGAAATATTGCGCCCCATGATCAAAGGTTGCGTTTTCAACGCGACGGGTTGCCATCCTGCCGCCAACCCCTCGTGCTTTATCCAGTATTGTGACTTGAACCCCTGCGGCTTGGAGTTTATCCGCTGCCATTAACCCAGCCATACCTGCGCCAATGATGATGCAATGAGTCATTATTGGGTTCTCCCCATCACATGGCGTAATGCACCTTCAAGATCAGGGTAACGATAGTCATATCCTGACTCTTGGAGGCGTTTGGGTACAGTACGGAAGCTTGACAGTAATAATTCATCGGCTAATTTTCCAAAGAGTAGGCGTAGAGCAAATGCTGGGATGGGGAAAATTGTTGGTCGTTTGATTACCTTGCCAAGTATTTTGGTAAAGTGTTGATTGGTGACAGGTTCGGGCATCGTGACATTATAAGCACCGTGCATGTCATCTTGCATCAAAGCATGGTGCATAATATCAATAACATCATCTAGCGCAATAACGCTCATATATTGTTTGCCGCTACTTAAACGTCCCCCTACGCCCATTAGAAAAGGGAGTAACATACGTTGTAATGCACCACCATTTAAGGCTAAAACAACCCCCAAACGCATAATAACTACACGGATACCTGCATCTGCAGCGGGTTGTGTTGCGTCTTCCCAGATTTTGCATACTTCAGATTGGAAGTTGGTTGTTCCGGCAGGACTATCTTCCGTTAAAATTTCGTCCCCTCGCCCCCCATAATACCCAATGCCTGAAGCGCTAATCAAAACTTTTGGTTTTTGCTTTAGGTTACTAATGGTATCAACAATGAGTTTTGTGCCTTTGGCTCGGCTATCAATAATGGCTTGCTTTTGTTGTGCTGTCCATCGATGGCTGGCAATGTTTTCACCGGCTAAATGGATAACGGCATCAACGCCTTCTAATTTTTCAGCCTCAATTTCGCCCGTAGCAGGGTTCCAATAGATAGCATCTTCAGCTTGTGCTTCTTTTTTACTGCGTACCAATCGGCAGACTTGATGTCCACCGGTGGTTAGCAGTGGGGCAAGCTGTGATCCGATTAACCCACTGGCACCTGTGATTGCGATACGCAGGCGAGGGCGATCAATATATTGTTGGTGCATTGCTACATCTTGGCTGGTGACTTCGTGGCGATAGATAAACATGCGATCATTTTTGGCATGGGCAAACGCACTACCAAAGATGCGTCCTAAAATCCCTAGTGGTAATTTGTAGGCAATATCATCATCTAGGATGCTGTTTTGGTCACCATCTGGGATGGTACGGTGCGTATGTACCCAATGTGCAAAAGGCCCTTTCACTTGTTTATCTTCAAACTGGACATTTTTTTCGTAGTTTTGATGGGTAAGTGACCATTTTTGCGGCACAGGGCCGATTTTTAATTTGATGTCTACCTCTGCGCCATCTTGGATGCCGCCTTCATGCCGTAAAACTTCGACTTGTTCCCAAGGTGGGGTTAAACGCCGAAACGCATTAGGGTTTTCATGGTAGGCGAATAAAGTTTCTACAGGAGCGTTAATTTTAGTTTGCTTTTGGTAGCGTAACATTTGGGTTATATCCTTACTTTTGGGTGAATAGTGCCAAGTCCACCATCAACGCCAAAGACTTGACCAGTGACCCAATTATTTTGTGGATCAAGCAACCAACTGATCATACGAGCAACTTGCTCCGCATCACCAATACTATTGAGGGCGTGCATAGCGCGGGAAACTTTTTCACCAGCTTCTGTACTCAAAACGGGTTCTGATAGGGGAGTGCGGACAAGCCCGGGTGCAACAACGTTAAAACGGATATTACTGCTTGCATAACTAGCTGCCGCAGCCATCATTAGCCCATTAACACCAGCCTTTGCGGCTGCAATCGCTTCATGATTCGCAAACCCTGACCGTGCCACACCAGAAGACATTAAAACGACGGAGCCGCCGTTTTTTCGCATGGTTTTGGCGGCGGCTTTTACCACCTGAAAGGCCGTTGTTAGATTGGTTCCGATAGTAGATTGCCATTCATCATCACTGGTTAGGTGCGCAGGTTTTAATAAAATTGAGCCTGCTAAATTAACCGCACCATCAATTGAGCCAAATGTGTTTTGGGCGTCTTTAAATAATTGTTGTACAGCATCACCATTTTTAGCATCCAATGCCAAAAATGGCATATTGAGTTCGGTTGCTAAGTTCTCTAGTGGTTCCGCTTGTTGTGCAGCCAAAAACAGTTGATGCCCCGCAGCATGGAGTTGATGTGACAGGCTTGTTCCTATACCGCCACTTGCCCCAATAATGATATAGTTTGCCATGATGTCCTTCGTGTTTCGTTTGTTTAGGTTGTTTTAAATGTTCGCAACAACATGGATGAATGACAATTAAAACAGTGCAGCATTCATCTAACTATAATGCTAGGCTGAGATGTGTTAAGGCTTTTACAGTGGGGTTACAAATGGTACGGAGCGCGGAATATTACGAATTGTTAATGGGGTATAAATATCAAGGAGTTCGCCATCGACTTGGGCGCGTTGGGGACTGTCCGCTTCGATCTTAAGTCGTTTTTTAACAGGGTAACTGGTTACAAGGCTGGTGGCTGCGACAGATCCGTCATTGATTTTGATTAACGATTCTTTAAGAAGTTTCTGGGGATCCGTAGCATGTTTTACAACTTCTAAAGGGTGTACTACTCCCGCATGTAACAATCCATCATCGGGTTGGATGTCATGACGAATGACGACATCAACAATACTTGGCACCACAAGGTTGGTTACTGCAGCAAAGGCGCTAATGCCACGTTGGGTTACAACTTTTTCATCGTCAATGGTCAGGGTATATTCAATTGGTTTGCTGGTGATGATGTGTTTCATGGCTGGTAACGCATAGGCAATTGTGCCCAAAAGCCGTTTATAACGGGTGTTCATGGCCGCCAGCGTTTGAGCTTCTACCCCAACGGATGCTCTTAAGACAAATTTCTGACCCGTATTTTCGATTTCGCCCATATCCCAATAATTGAGAAGACCTGCATCTAGCGCATGGCGAATCGCTGGCATAACACGACGTGGAATATCAAGATCACCAGCAACAATATTGCCTGTACCCAGTGGGATTAAGCTAATAGGAATCGGGGTATCCTGATCTTGAAACATGACGGTAAGAGTTTCCATAAGTGTGCCATCACCACCTGCAATCAGTAGCCGTTCTGCTTGATGTTTGTGGGCATAGTCAATCGCCCGTTTGTGGCCATCATAGCTATTGGGTACGGTTTCAAAAGTGGTAATATCTACGTCCCATTTTTCTTGGTTTAGCAAGTTGATAATACGGCGTCCCATATTTCGACCCGATATAGGGTTGATGATAGCAACCACTCGCTCTGGTTTAGGGTTATAATGACTGCGAGTATTATCGGGCAAAGGTGTATTCAAGACTTACTCCGTTAAAATCACTTAACTTTACAGGCCGATTATACCCTAGTTTTATTGAAAATAAGCAGGATTCTATAACTTTTGTGTGGCTATGCTCTCAAGGTTTGCGAATAGTCGCATTCGTTACTGTCACATCCGGATGTAAACTGGTGAGCCACTCAACGATGTGGTGAACTGCGTCATGCACACTGCGGGTGGCACGTGGATACCCAACCGTTGAAAGTTTTAAGACATAATCCCCACCATCTCGTTTTTTGAGGGCAATCATTAATTGTTGCTGAAACATCGGTTCATTTAGAATAACTTCGAAAAGCAGAATAGGGCGTTTGGGGTGTTGATAGATCGCAAATAGTTTTGCGGTGCGGTCATCATGACGAAATGTCTTTTCCTCAAATTGTTGAGCGATGTCCTCTAGTGATAAGTCATCAGGTATGCTTAAAACCGCATTTGGCATTTCAAGTTCCTTGTATTGGTCGATAGTGAGTGGGGTTTCATCCCGTACATATTTAAAATAAAAACAAGTTCGCCCAATACGGCGCGCTTTTTTCTCATAATGTGTACGGACATAGGGATCCTCGCGTTCAGTACGGTAATCGCCTACATAAGCGGATTGAATCCCTGCTGTTTGGTGAAGTGTTTCATTGATTTGTTCGGCATAGGGTTCAATATCGGTTGCAATAAACAGATGTCCACCTGTCACCAGCCGATTGGCGAGCAAAGGTGTAATTTGCTCATTCACCATACGCCGATTATGGTGTCGTGTTTTGAACCACGGATCGGAAAAATTGAGGTGAAAAGCATGAACGCTGGCAGGTGTTAACAAGCACATCGCACTCATCATGGCATCACCTTGAATAATTCGTACATTGGTCAACTTCTTTTTTTCGATCAGGTTTTCTGCCCATTGGAGCGGTTTGTGTGCGCGTTCGATGCCGATGATATTGTAATCTGGGAATTGTTGAGCCAACCCAACTAGAAATTGTCCATTGCCGAAGCCGAGTTCTACAATCAAAGGCGCTTGTCGTCCAAAAATGGCATCCCAATTGGGCGGCCAATCAAGCGACATTGCATGTTTGCTAAATAATATGGTGTCTGTTTTCATAAATGGTGATGATACGGTTAGAGGTCACGAGGGTCAAGATAAACATTATCTTGCCAATTTAAGTGTAAGTTATGATCAAAGGTTTTGTACATTAGCCAATAGTCTGTTTGTTGACTCGCATCCGAGAACATAAATTCGGGAATGATTTCATTCCGATCCACAAGCCAAACCAGTTTGTTGACATTGGTAACAACGGCTTCATCACGAACACGTTGGAATATGTCATAAATGAGATCCGTGTGTTCTAGTCCTACTACATCAAATAGTTGGATGTTACGCCCAAGCCGTTCAATATCTGCTTCTGTTTGTGGCCACGGCTCATCTACTGGGATTTTGCAATAAACTTTGGCTTGATTATATAAGCTGAGCCCGGCATGGCGTCCATCATCAGCGGTGATTGTCCAGCGCTCAAAATCCAAATGTTGAACTTGCTCATGGATATTTTTAACATATAGGTCGCGATCTCTATGGATACTTTCAATTGCGTCTAGGTCAGGGGGGGTATGGTGGCATTCGGGTTCATGGTTCGGGGGTAATATAATTGGGTAAGGTTGATATTGGAGGTATAAAACCATACGAATTTTTTCATAGCCTGACTTTTGCACCATGCCTAAAGATGCGTTGTTTGTGCTCACCACAAGGCTATAGACTCCGACTGCTCCAACCTGCTCCGCCCATTTTAATTTTTCTTCCACCATCGCATGACCAACCCCTTTGCGGCGATAATCTGGTGAAACACGGGTATCAAAACTATACCCAACTTTCACTGCATGGTTACCAACCAATGTATTTTTGATACAGACACTGCTAACACCTACAATGGCATTGTCATCAATAGCTACTAAGGTTAGGGATTGTCGATATAAGTTTGCACGATCAATAAATTTGCGGCGAAAATGAACAAATGGCTTGGGGAAACCTCTTGCTGATTTTCGCTCTAGAGCCATTAGAGCAGGGTCATCTTCTGGTTGGTAGGGTCGTATAAGCATAGTGCTATCGGTTAACTTTGGTTAAGTGTAGTCTATCACAGACCGATTGTGGGATATAGTTAAAAACGGGTTTGCTTTTTTGCCCACAACCTGTTTGAATAGATGCGCGATAGATTAAGAATTGTAAGGTACGATGGATCAAATTGATTTAACTGGTTTTTGGCGGTATACAACGGATACTGTGTTGGTTCCAACTGACCCTATAGACACCACACATTGGGGACAAATTGCAGTGCCTAATAACTGGGCACTGAATGGCTTGGGGGAGTTTGATACCTTATGGTTTTCCACCACGTTTCATATGCCACCCAATGAAGAATGCTCTGTATGGTGGGTAGAATTTGAAGGCGTGAATGAATTCTGTGAAATTTGGATTAATGAACAATCTGTGGGTGTACATTCTGGTGCTACCACTCGTTTTCGATTTGATGTGACACCATTTGTTCGCCTCGAAAAAAATACTATTTTATTAAAAGTAAGTTGCCCCCACACAACACAACCCGATGGTAGTGATGGTCGCTTATTGCTTGAACAGGTTGTCAATACAGGGGGGATCTGGGGGGCAGTTAAATTAGTAGCTTATGATTGCGAGCATCCACCAGAACGTGATAGTTGGTATACCGCACCTAGGCAATCTATTATTCGTGTTGATCCGAAAACATTGGCGTGGTGGCGTGGTGATGCACCGTTCTTTCCACGTGGGGTAACATATACGCCAAATCCGTTTTTTAGCCAACTGAACGCTCAAGACATGGAGCAAGACATTCACTTAATGAAAGGTGCAAATGTCAATATTGTTCGTGTTGAGGGTGGTTTGTTGCCAGAAGATTTTTATAGCATTTGTGACCGTTTAGGATTGTTGGTTTGGCAAGATTTGCCTCAACCAGATCATCATTGGGAAGATTGCATTCGGCAAATATGGGGGCACTTATGTATTGCTGCATGGGGGGCACACACCCAAGCACAAATTGTAGCTGCCCAAAAGTTGGATCTTGAACGCCATGTATTTGAAATTAAATCGTTAGATGTATTAAGTTTTGACTGGTGGCAGGAACCCTCAACACCACCTGAGACGCGTATTGTTATGGGGTATAGCGCACCGGCATTGCCAAGTGATGATGAATTGTCAGAAAGTATTGTGCATCAAGCTTTGAGTCATTATCCATCTATGCAACATTTGGGCGTTAGTGGTGATGGTTCTATTACTGAGCTAGTCACCCAAACACAACAAGAGCAAGCTCAAACGGTTAAATATGCCACAGAATTTTATCGTCGATTAAAAAATAAGGGCATCCGAGGCATGTTCTATCATACATTTATTGATAGTGTGCCAGCAGTTTCTACTAGCTTGATCGATGCTGAGCGGGATAAAAAACAAGGATATTACGCACTTAAAGAAGCCATGCAACCGATGTTGCCCATTGCAACATTACCTTTAGAAAATGTTCCTATCATCCCCTCTAAGAAGGATATTGTAGTTGAGGTAATGATCCTAAACGATTTGCCCGAAAAGTTTGCAAATATGACTTGCAAAATTTCAATGACGGGATGGGTTCCCAGTGCTGAATCCTCAGATAATCAAACATTTATGCATCATTGGAGCCATATTTTTTTTAATATTGACATCCCGCCTTGTACCCAAGTGACATTGGGAGAGGTAACGATCCCTGCATTACCACCGCGTGCCCTTGAATATCATTTAGTGTTGCAATTGTTTGAACTGGAGAATGAGGAACGGTCTGCTGTGGTCAATACATATGTGTTGCATGTGGTTCGTTAATGCATTTGTACGTTACACGTCACGGTCATACTACACCCGATAAACACCTGTCTGATGTTGGTAAACAACAAGCACATGCACTAGGTGCGTATTTGATGGAGACGCTCTCCAATAAAATGTTGTTATATAGTAGTGATTTGGTACGTGCCGAACAGACTGCTGATATTCTGAGTGCCTATCTTGATAAACGGTTGCGGTTAAATCCATTATTACGTGAATATCGCACTTATAAAGAACAAGAAGAATGGGTAGATTTTTCTCAACGGATTACCGATTTTTTGTATAGTTTGGTACAAGTTATTCCTGACCATGAATCGGTTTTATGGGTAACTCATGGCGGAGTTTTTGATGTTTTGATGGGTTTAATATCAGGGGTGGGTATTGCCGGTCAAGCGTTTGTAGTACTAACGCATCATACGGGTTTATCTCACTTTGAATGGCGTGATGAAAAATTGCATATGATATACCACGATCAGTTAGAGCATTTAGCTGATGTGGTGTTGCATACCTTCTGAATGGTAGTTTGGGAAAATTAGGGTGAAAACTCACCCTAATTGACTATCCGTTATGCCGATTCTGTATGGCGGATTTCATAGGAATAGTTGATGGTTGCATATTCCTTGAGCATAGCATTAGCGGGGCAATATTTATCGTATGATAACTCCAATGCACGCGCCATTGCTTTTTCATCCACTTTAGAACCACTCACAATAAAGTGCATATTGATGGTGGTGTAAGCATGAGGATGGTCTTCTCGTTGTTCCGTTTCAAAGGAAACTTCAAAATCAGTGAACTCTTGTTTTTTCTTACGGAGGATGCTCACAGCATCCATGCTCATACAACCCCCTAAACCAATTAGGAGCATTTCAAGTGGGCGGTGTCCTTTTTCTTGTCCGCCAACATCTGGGTCTGAATCTAGGGGGATGGGGGCATCAAAGGCGGTTGAGTAAGCATTTAAGTGCATTCCACTATCAAGTTTTACGGTAACTTTATCAGCCATGATGACGGTTCCTATTCTTTCCTTTTAATTAGCTTAAGTATAGACGTGTCAAAACAAGAAAACCTGACCTATTTGACATCATTTTTATGGTTAATTAACACTTTCTAGTTTTAAGATTTTGCGTGTTTCCTCGATTGTGGCTGGTTCTTTACCCATAATACGAACCAAATTCACACCTGCTTCGACTAGATCGCCATTGCTTTGTGCCATGTCTCCATTAGGTAGGTAGAAATTGTCTTCTAAGCCAACACGGATATTCCCCCCTAAGGTAAGCGCGGCAGCAATGAGTTCCCATTGTTGGCGTTGGATGCCGATGACCTGCCATGTGGATCCATCAGGGATGTTTCGCTTTTGGTTGGCTAGGTTTTCTGCTGTTGCAGGAATGCCGCCCAAAACACCCATTACAAAGCTAAATTCATAGGGCGGTTTGAGTAGCCCCATATCAATTAGAGGGCGTGTATTGCCGATATGACCAGTGTCAAAACATTCCATCTCTGGGCGCACACCATGTTCATTCATTTGCTCCAAAAAGTAGATGATGTCGCCAAATGGATTGGCGAAGACATGATCGTGATAAAATTTCTTTTTCTTGCTGCTATAAATGGCATAATTCATACTCCCCATATTGAGCGCGGCAATATCGGGTTTAACGTCAATGACATGTTTGATCCGTTCTTCTTTTGCAACCCCAATTGCGCCAGTGCTGAAGTTGATGATTATTTCAGGGCAGATAGCTTTAGTTTCTGCTTTAATGGCGCGGAAGGTTTCTACATCCCATGTGGGGAACCCATCATCAGTGCGAGCGTGGATATGGGCAATGGTTGCCCCAGCATCATAGGCGCGTTTGGCTTCTTGAGCAAGTTCTTTGGGCGCATATGGGATGGCGGGACATTGTTCGCGGGTGGTGATAGCACCAGTGAGCGCTGCGGAAATAATTACCTTATTAGTCATTGTTTTGCTCCTCATAAATGTATTGTTAAGTTTAGTATGATTATTTATTCCAATGGGGGAATTTCCCACAAATGGTACGTTTGATCTTGTAGCGTCCATGTTTGGATCGGTTGTGTTTCATAGAGTGCTGTGTATTCGGGTTCTGTGAGCCATGCCTCCCATGTTGTAGTAGTCAAAAGGTAAGTGATACCTGCTTGTATTAGGGCTTGTTGTTGTTTGGTTTGCCGCCATGTGGTGATGTTGTCATTTGGTTCGAGATTAGTGTTTAAGTTATTGACAACCCATAAAAGTGGGAATAAGGATTCGCTTTCAGACCGACTGCGTTCAATTGTGGATGAGATTTCAAAGATTAAATCTTGTTGTGGGGTGCTAGCGGGGAAAAAGATCACGGCATCTGCTGGGTATGGTGGGGAAAAACCCAGAAACTCTTCATAGGTTGCTTGGCTTAAGCCTAGCGTTTCTTCGCTGATGGTGTTGGCTGTGGTCGCTTGCTCATCACCAATCACACGATATAAGCGGCGGCCTTCCCAAAAGTCTACAAGCTCATAATAATCTGAATTATTGAGGGCATCTGCTTGGAACCATGTAAGCTGTTGAATAAATGTATCATCTACATATAGGTAGTTATACCCTAAGGTTTTGAGATCGCCTGGGAAAAGATTATTACGCCAAGGTGCGAGGCGACTATCTTGATAGCCAATTGCGCTATTGAGGGTGATTTGGTCACGGATCGGAGCGCCAAACACAACAACGGCTCGAGCATTGCCAAGTGTGTTGTAAAGTTCAAGTGATGGATCAAATACCGTATCGATTTCGCCGCGCCATTCTTCCGCAATTGTATAATCAATGGTATCCATAATGAGGGAATCAGTGGCGGGTTGGCTAGCACTCCATAACAGGTTGACTAGCCCTGTCAGCGTCATGGTTAGGGTCATCAATAGGATGACTATAGCTGCGATCCATTTTTTGGTTATGGTTTCCCATAAATGATTAAGCATGATGACACTTAAACCACCACATAACCATATCGGGAAAATCGTGATCCGAAAACTATCTAAAGAGTAAACTTCATTCACAAAAAAGAAGGGATAAGCAATGAGAAGGATACTTGTTACTGCCATTGCCCCTATAACCATATGACGCTTATAAAAGGCATACCCCAATAATAGTGGGCTGAGTAGAATCCCGATGCCCCAATCCACCAAAACGGATAGCCAATTGGATGGCGCTAACATGTTGATGGATGGCGTGCCAGTATACAAACCGCCACCGTATTGAGGCGGAAACTGAACATTAAATGTCGTGATAGATTCACCTTCGCTTTGAAAGAGTGGCGCGTTAACGTCTGCGTAAGGTTCACACCATAAAGAATCTGTGACGATGCCACCTTGGATTCCTAATACTAAAAAGGTAGTGGCACAAAACGCTATTAAGTGGGAGATCCGGTCACGATCTTGCCATGCCTGATAAAGTAGAACAAGTCCAATGCTGATGGCAATGAGCGGCATCCCTGAAACATGGTAGAGCGCTGTGCTTGCTGTCAGAATCCCTAACCCGATGTACCATCGCCAATGATGGTTTTTGAGGTGTAGCAATCCGAGTAGCGCCAAAAGACCCATGATCCAAAAGCCGATAGGGTGGGGGGCATACATATAAAAGCTAAGGGGAACCATCAAATCTGTGCTATGAAATAATGGTTTAGGCTGTTCATTTTCCCAACTGATGTATCCTGAAAGAATCTCTGTATGTGCAAATAAGTTGATGTCTGGCGTTTCAGTGATTTGATGAACCGTAGCGAGCCATGTAGCGGGACTAATGGTGAAGAAAATGATGATCCCTAGCAGGGCAAATAGCGAACGTTTTCGCCCTAATAATGACCATAGTAGGGCAAAGATAAGCCCAAAAATAGTTGCTGCATTGGTGGTAACACGCCAATCAAAGAGTGTTTCAAAGTTTGTAATGCCTGTTTGCGCGTGCCAAACACCGACACCCATATTATCTGCATAATGATAATAGCTACAAAGTGCCTCGTTCATGTAACTTTCACTACGGATGCTGAATGGCATTCCTCGTTCAGCAAACATTACAGCAGAAGGTACATGGTGAGATTCATCTACATTGGTGTAAGTGACTTGGGCGTTGTAAGTAATGCCCGTTAGTCCAATCCATACAATGAGTAACAAGATACCTGTTTGTTTTGAAAGATAAGAAGTGAGTGGATTTATTGCTTCGCGTGCAAACCACCATGCTAGTCCGCCTAAAGCCCATAAGATGCCAAGGGCTAACCATCCCGCAGTCGCTGTTGGTAAAAACCGCAATAGTATATTTAGGAGCAGAATTTGCCCGCCATTACCAATGCCAATCCCTACAGGAATCAGTAAGGGCATGGCGTGAATTTTTAATCCATAACGTGCAATCAATACACCTGCTATAGATTGTAAAATCAAGATTATAATGAGCAATATCATACAGCTATAGACCTTCTGTGACTTGGGATAAATAGCGATTTGTTGGGATAAATGGTTTGTATATCCTTGTATTACAAAATACGCTTCGAAATAATTTCTTTCATGATCTCTTGTGTACCGCCACCTATTGAGAGAATGCGATTATCTCGGTAAAGGCGCTCAACAGGGTATTCCCGCATATAACCATAGCCCCCAAAGAGTTGTACCGCCGCATAGGTTACCATATCACTGACTTCACAAGCAAAGTTTTTGGCCATGGATACTTCGGTGACACAATCTTCACCTGCTGCCATCATCGATGCGACTCGATAGTTAAATTCGCGGCTAACGGTAATTTTGGTTGCCATATCCACTAATTTGTGCCGCGTGACTTGGAACCCCGCCAATTGTTTACCAAAGGCTTCGCGCTCTTTAACATAGGTCAAGGCAAGGTCATAGGCGAGTTGGGCGGTGGTGGTTGCCATCACTGCAAGGGTGAGCCGTTCCATTTGGAAGTTGTGCATGATGGCGTAAAACCCTAGATTTTCTTCACCAATGCGATTTGTAACGGGGACTTTGACATCATCAAAGAAAATTTGTGCCGTATTGGATGCCCACCAGCCCATCTTTTTAAGCGGTTTGGATGCTGAAAACCCATCTCGATCAGTTTCGATGATCAATAACGTGATCCCATGTGCGCCTGCTTCGCCCGTCCGTACTGCACAAGTCACTATATCAGCAACACCACCATTGGTAATAAAAGTTTTGCTACCATTCACAATGTAAAAATCGTCATCACGTATAGCTGTAGTTTGTAAATTAGCAACATCTGAACCACCACTTGGTTCTGTGATGGCTAGCGCTGCGATTTTGTCTCCTGAAAGGACATCAGGTAAAAAGCGTTGTTTTTGGTCATCTGTTCCAAAGGCAACAATTGGTGGGAGCGCAATATCTAAACTGCCGAGACTTGCAGCTAACCCGCCACTGGTGGAGCGCATCAGTTCTTCAATAATGACGATCTTGGTAAAAGTATCACTCGGAAAGCCGCCATAAGCTTCGGGGTAACCTGTGCCGAGGATGCCAACCGCTGCGGCTTTTTTATAGATTTCACGCGGAATATAGTTTTCTTCTTCCCATGCTTCAATGTTGGGTAATATTTCTTGGTCCACGAACCTGCGAACGGTTTGCCGAATTTGTTTATGTTCTGTGGAAAAATAGTGTTGCATAATTTTTTCTAATTATCCTAAACTTGTTACAATCAAATAATGATTTAATTTTATACTAGAGATTTGTTTATGTCATATCAATCTATATTTCGTAAAGATTTGTTTCAGAATCAAGTGATCATCGTTACAGGTGGTGGTACGGGTATCGGTCGTTGCATTGCTCATGAACTGGCCAGCCTTGGGGCAACCGTTGCACTTGGATCCCGAAAAGTGGAAAAACCACAAGCCGTAAAAGCTGAAATCGAAGTCAATGGTGGCAACGCCTTTGCCCATGAATGTAACATCCGTGATCGTGAGTCTGTTAGTGCGTTTGTCAAAGCTGTTTTAGATGAATATGGGCGGATCGATGGATTGGTCAATAATGGTGGTGGTCAATTTATGTCGCCTGCGCAACTCATTAGTCCTAAAGGCTGGAATGCGGTTGTCGATACTAATTTGACGGGTACATGGAACATGACCCAAACAGTGATGTTAGAAGCGATGCAAGAAACTGGTGGCGCGATTGTCAATATCACGATGGAAAATAAACGTGGATTTCCATTAATGGCACATAGTGCAGCCGCACGGGCAGGGGTCGAAAGCTTGACAAAAACCCTTGCTATCGAATGGGCACGGTTTGGAATTCGGATTAATGCGGTTGCCCCCGGATTGATTGAATCCAGTGGCTTGCAAAACTACCCTGAAGAAATCCAAGCCCAAATCGCAGGTTTCACCAATTTTATTCCGGCGAAACGGATGGGAACCGAAAGCGAAATTGCGAGTATGGTGACCTATCTACTTTCGGAAGGTGCAAGTTATGTTACAGGTCAAACGATCTGGGTGGATGGTGCTAATTCCTTATGGTCGATGCCATATCCCATTGAAGATCATGAAAATTGGCAAACGCCACATAATGGTTTTGATGAAGAATAATCGTTAACGCTCGTTATCTTTTTAAAAATAGAATCAGGAACGAAATAATCTTATGACAAGTTTTGAAGAATTGAACCAGAAGCTCCACGAAAAAAAAGAATCATATGCGCAAGGGGGGGGCGAAAAATATGTGCAGCGTCAACGCGAACAAGGCAAAATGCTGGCGCGTGAACGGATCGATTATCTCTTGGATGATGGATCATTTATGGAAATTGGCGCATTGGCGCATGGTCAACATCCGGCTGTAAAGGATCGACACTTGCCCGCCGATGGCGTGATCACGGGATACGGCACGATTGACGGGCGGCGCGTGGTGCTGGCTGCTTACGATTATACGGTGATGGCGGGTTCCATGGGCGAGCAAGGCGAAACCAAAGTACAGCGCATGCGTGATATGGCGTTAGCGTGGGGCTGCCCAATGCTCTGGTTAGTGGACAGTGCTGGGGCGCGGGTGCAAGAAATGGTCGGGAGCCAATTTGCGCGTGGGGGGTATGTCTTTAAACATCAAGTGGTTATGAGTGGAGTGGTGCCACAAGTGGCGGCAGTATTAGGGCATTGTGCGGCAGGAACCGCTTATGTACCAGCCTTGGCGGATTTTATCCCAATGGTCAAGGGAACCAGTATGGCGCTGGCGGGGCGGCATTTGGTAAAAGCAGCGGTTGGTGAGGATGTGACGGAAGAAGAACTCGGTGGAACCTCAGTGCATTGTCATATCAGTGGTGTGGCGGATTTGGAATGTGAAGATGATCGCATGGCATTGGATGCAACCCGCGAGTATTTAAGCTTTTTCCCGTCCAACAATGCTGATGATCCCCCGATGCGTCCTACAACAGATGCTTGGAACCGTCCGTGTAACAAAATTGCCGAAATCGTGCCAACGGATCAGAAAAAAGCCTATGATATGCACGATGTGATTGATGATATTGTGGATGATGGTTTTTTCTTTGAGATGAAACCCACATGGGCACAAAGCATCATCACTGGATTTGCGCGAATGGATGGCCGTCCCGTAGGTATTGTGGCAAATAACCCGATGGTTAATGGTGGGATTTTGGATGTGGATACCGCCGACAAGGCTGCTCGGTTTGTATGGTTATGTGATGCCTTTGAAATTCCGTTAATCTTTTTGCAAGATGTCCCCGGATTTGTGGTGGGGAAGGCAGTGGAAGCCCAAGGGATTATTCGTCATGGCGCAAAAATGCTGTATGCCGTATCAGAAGCAACAGTTCCCAAGATCACCGTGATTGTGCGCAAAGCCTATGGCGCGGGCTACTTTGTGATGAATGGTAGCGGTTATGAACCCGATCTGATTGTCGCTTATCCAACGGCAGAAATTAGCGTGATGGGACCAGAAGGAGCAGTAAATATCGGCTTCCGCAAACAGATCGAAGCCTCGGCTGACCCCGAAGGAACCCGCAAAATGCTAGAAGATGAATTCCGTAAATTGATTGATCCCTATATTGCGGCGGCGCATGGGTATATTGATGATATTATCGACCCCGCCGCAACCCGTGAAACAATTGTGAAGGGGCTACGCATGAGCCACACCAAACGGATTCAACGTCCACCCAAAAAACATGGAGTGTATCCCGTTTAAACCGTGATGCAGGTTTTCGGATTGGGTGTTTGTATCCGTGAGAATTTAACGCTAGTATAGGTGTTATTATTTAGGATAATTGTTTATAACAATGCCACACTTTTTTATAAGCCATGCCAAAAAAGATACTCGGAACTTGGCGTTACAACTGACCCAAGCCCTAAACACCATGCCCAACCTGAGCGCGTGGATGGATGAATCCATGCGGGCGGGGCGCAGTTGGGAGCTACAGATTCAAACGGAAATTGATCGCTGTGATGTGATGGTGGTGTTGTTATCTGAAGATTTGCACCGTCATACACGCGGGCAAAAAGAAAGTTATGTCTTGCGCGAGATCGCCTACGCCCAATATGGCAACAATCCCAAAATCATCATTCCCGTGATGGCGCAACCGACCAAGCCACCCCTGAGCCTGATCATGGAACAGTATATTGATATGATGGGCATGGGGCTATCAGTGGAGCAATTGATCCAAGATATTTGTTATGAGGCGGGGGTTGATGTTGCAGCACCGCCTAAAACGGAATCCCTTAGTACGGGCGGGTTTGCAAACCCGCCCCGCCAATCTCAACCAATCAAGATAAGACCCTCATCCCTTGACCTAATGCCCGTCCCATTTGCATGGGTGGATATTCCCGCAGGGCGAGTAACGTTAGAAATAGAAACTGGTTTTTACGGTGGTGGGCAAACATTTGATATTGAGGCCTTCCAAATGGCAAAGTACCCCGTGACCAATGCCCAATTTGCTAAGTTTATTGATGCAGGCGGGTACGAAAACCGTCAATGGTGGACGGATGCGGGATGGGAAACGCATCAAAAAGACAATTGGATGCAACCGCGTTTTTGGACAGATGCCAAATGGAATGGGGCGGAGTATCCGGTTGTAGGGGTATCATGGTATGAGTCAGTAGCGTTTTGTTTGTGGCTGAATGAGGTTACTGGTGAACAAATCATGTTGCCGAGTGAGGTGCAGTGGCAACGGGCAGCACAAGGCGATGATGGGCGCGAATATCCGTGGGGGAATGATTGGGATAGTAGTAGATGTCGCAATAGTGTGGATGGTGGTTATGGTAGTGCGGGTAATACCGGTATTGTTACGGCTTATGAAGGCAAGGGTGATAGTCCTTATGGTGTAGTGGATATGAGCGGGAATGTATGGGAATGGTGCCTAACAAAACATGAAGATGGCTCCCAAAACTTAAACGGGAATAATATGCGGGTGTTGCACGGCGGTTCTTGGAACAACAAATATAGAAATAACTTTCGGGTTGCTGACCGCATCAGGGACGTTCCCAATCTCAGTTTCAATGGCGGGGGGTTCCGTGTTTCCCGCTCTTATTAGCAATGCGTAGCATTGCATGTCCTGAATGCTGATCTTCTGGCTTCTAAATCCTGTTTTTTCTGGCCGGCGTAGCCGCCTTCTGAGGGGGCACGCGCTGCGTAGCAGGGCGTCGGGGGCAACGCCCCCACCCCTCCCCGCGTTAGCGGGGCGCGCCTCGAAACTCTTTGGCTGCGTGGTTAGATCGGCGGAGGCTCGAAACCTCCGCCTGAGTGGTTGGGTAAACCCCGTGAACGGGGTTGGTTGGGTATTCGTCTGGCAAAATCATTTGTATGATAGTTGGATATATCCCTCTGACTCAAAATAAGTTGGTTCTATGATATGCTCATGAGTGAATCATTTTGATATTGATGCGGTTTGCGGAGCCTGATTCCTTTTGGAAAAACCTTCTCATAATATCTATGTAATAGAGCAGATCGCCAGCCTCGTTCACGAGGCTTCCCAATGTCTCAGGCGGAGGTTTCGAGCCTCCGCCGATCTGTGGCATGTTTATGAGGGGTCAATACGCTCCAAATATGGAATGATAGTTGACTCGCGATGATGTTCTTTTTGGCGGGCGATATAGTCTAAAACTTGGGGTAATACTTTATTGCCAAAAGTCAACACACCATAACTTTCTTGCCAGCGAAAGCGCTCATTCAATGTGAAATTCTGATTCATTTCCCGCGAGGATGCACCTTTAATTTGTCCCACCACATAAGCAACTGCTTGGTCAGGTGGAATGGCTGCTGCGACATGAATATGATCCGCTACTGCATTAATGCCAAGTAGTTGCCCGCCTACAAATTCAACTTTTTGTTGCACACAGGCAAATAAAATGGGTTCCATTTGAACTGTGATGCTAGGAGTTTTATTTTTAGTTCCCCATATGATGTGGTAATTACATTGCCAAAATGCCATTGCAAATTTCTTTTGATAACTTCAAAAATTTATCGTATCACACGGGCTTCTCAAGCGTACCGCTTTGTAAGCGCTCTAGGGCATCAATGGCGGGTTCATAGGTTCCGTTAAACGAAATCGCATTTTCAAATTGTGCTTGGGCGCGTTCAAGTTCTCCCCGTCCAAAATACCCCAATCCGAGCCAATAATAGACTTCTTCCGCCCCGTTGCCGCCCATATTGAGTAACGCCCGCCGTGCATTTTCAATCACATCGTCGTAGCGTCCGCTGTAATAGTAGGCTTCGTATACCGCGAATTGATACCATAACATACGGAAGGGAACACCAATTTCTAAGGCGCGGTCAAAGGCAACAACGGCCTCCTCATACTGACCTTGAGCGGCATATGTTGTGCCGAGATTGTATTGTGCAAAGGCATTATCGGGATCAGTAGCCATTTCGGCTAAGGCGACACGGTGCGCCCGTGCAACACTATTCGGCACTAGCCATTCGGCACCCATCAGGTAGGCAACTTCGTCTTCACGTTGGGCGGGGTACAGCACCATATAATTGCGGTTCATTTGCCGCCATGCCTCATCCAGTTCTGACTCTAGAATGCGGAATCCTTGATAGTCGCCGTGCCCTAAATAGCTGTCATAGGTGAGGATGTAATCCCCATCGTAGCCCATGATCACACGATTGTGACCTGCCCACCCTGCACCGCGTCCCGTGACTTGGACACTCGTTTCTATCAAAATTGGGAATCCTGCCGCTAGCAATTGACGAATGGTTGTCCAGTTGCCACCCATGCGCCATTGAGCCTGCACACCGGGGAACTGGTCATTCACATAGTCTGCCATCTGGGCAATGTCTACGCTCACGTCTAAGCCACTACTGGGGCGTAAGTAGTCTGTGGCGGGGTTCACATCACTCGGCCCACCATAATAGGTTAGGGCAATGGTCAAGGCAGTTGGCGCACAGTTGTTAAAACTTTGCCAGATGTGGCTTATGCCCTCCAAGCGAACGACTTGGGGCAGGGCGGTAGGTTCTACATTAGGCGAATCACTAATATCACTTTCTAATTCGGCAAACCCGCTGTAGATCCATCCCGTTTGTTCGTTACCATATTCAATGAAATACCAATCCTGCCCGCCATCAGTACCTAGAATTTCAATTTGGAGCTCTTCATCCAAATAATCCACGACATCATAGCTATCGCCAGGGCCATTCCGTACATTTAGGGCTTGGGCGACAACAACAGCCGTTAGGGCTTCACTGGTGGGTGTGAGTGTGGGGGCTAATGTTTTTGTGGGGGTTGATGTAAAGGTTTCAGTTGGTGCAATGGTTTCAGTGGGCGTTGGTGTAATCGTTGGTGTTGATGTATTAGTCGCTGAAGGGGTAAAGGTTAAGCTAGGGGTTGGGGTTTCGGTATTGATTGCGACTTCTGTGGGACTCTCAGTATCTGTGGGAGCGATCGTTTCAGTGCTGGCGGCGGCTGGTGTATCCGTGTTTTGTGGGATTAATGTTGGAATGATAATTTCTTCTTGTTGTCCTTGGCAAGCTGCCAATAGAAATAAGCTTATCCCACCGATTAAAAAATAGCGCAGTGTCTTCATACCGTGTTCCGTGTAGAATGTTTCTTCAGTCAGTCTATCATAGTTAAGATGATTTTGATCTAACCATTCTTTCTCAAAATTGGCAAAGTGGCTTCAGTGTCAATATGATAGGTTACATTTTTTGTCTTATGTAGCATAAAGGTGATCGGTATATGCCCGACTTATTTGATTTTGCGCAATCACAGCGTCCTGATAAAACTACGCCGCTAGCAGCTCGAATGCGCCCGCGTCATTTAGATGAATTCGTTGGGCAAGACCATATCGTGGGAGAGGGACGGTTGCTTCGCCGTGCGATTGAAACCGATACGCTCAGTTCACTCATTTTTTGGGGGACTTCTGGTAGTGGTAAAACGACATTAGCAAGCATTATTGCAAATCATACAAAACGCCATTTTGCGACATTGAACGCCGTAACTGATGGGATTGCTCAATTGCGTGAGGTGATTGCAACAGCTAAAGAGCAATTAAAGCTATACAATCAAGGTACCGTGTTGTTTGTAGATGAAATTCATCGCTGGAACAAAAATCAACAGGACGGGTTGTTGCCGTATGTCGAAGACGGCACGGTAGTGTTGATTGGGTCAACGACCGAAAATCCATTTTTTGCATTGGTAAATGCCCTAGTATCCCGTTCAAGGGTAATTCGTTTGGAACCATTAACTGAAGATGATGTATACACCATTTTGCAGCAAGCCATCACGGATGTTGAGCGTGGATACGGAGAGCTAGATCTTCAGGTCAGCGAAGATGCCCTACAGCATTTGGCGTTTGTTGCGGGTGGCGATGCTCGGAATGTGTTGAATGCGTTGGAATTAGCGGTTCAAACGACACCCCCAAATGATGAGGGGCAAATTATTGTTGGTTTAGATGTTGCGCAAGAAAGTATTCAAAAAAGGGTCTTACGGTATGATGCCGGTGATGATGAACACTATGATACGGCTAGTGCATTTATCAAGAGTTTACGAGGGTCTGATGTTGACGCCGCGTTGTATTGGATGGGGAAAATGGTGTTAGCGGGTGAAGACCCCCGTTTTATTTTCCGACGGATGTTGATTTTGTGTAGCGAAGATATTGGTATGGCAGATTCACAAGCCATTGTTGTGGTTAATAATTTGGCAGAAGCGTTTGAACGTGTTGGGATGCCAGAAGGGCGGTATTTTTTGGCTCATGCTTGTATTTATTGTGCGACAGCCCCCAAAAGTAATAGTACTGGGGCATTTTTTGCAGCATTGTCTCATCTTGAAAAGCATGGCTCTGGATCGATTCCGCCCTATTTACGTGATAAACATGCGACCTTTCATGGTGAAGTGCGGAAACGTTATGAAGAAACAATGGGTGATATGGGACAATATCTCTATCCACACAATTATCCGAATGGGTGGGTTGCTCAACGTTATTTGCCGGAAGATGTGTCTGAGCCCAATTGGTATCAACCCCGTGAACATGGTGAGGAGGGGCGAATTGCCGCAAATTGGCGCTCACGTCGTAAGGTACAATCATCTGATGATGTCTAAAGGTGTTATGTTATCTATACTATCAGGGGGAAATCTATATGCCACCAATTATTCAAGTTGAAAATTTGGTGAAGCGGTACAAAAAAGGCGATGTGAATGCCGTTGACAATATTTCGTTTTCAGTGGAACAGGGTGAATTTTTTTCCTTATTAGGTCCAAATGGAGCAGGAAAAACCACGACCATTTCGATCTTGACCACGACATTATTACCGACACAAGGTAATGTGATAATTTCGGGGCATGATGTGGTTAAAGAGTCTAGTGCTGTACGGCGTAAAGTGGGGATTATTTTTCAAAATCCAAGTTTAGATATGAACTTAACCGCAGAGGAAAATGTACGACTCCATGCAATTATGTATGGTTTGTATGGGTTTCGTCCATCCTATGCGCTGATGCCCAAAGCGTATAAAGAAAAAATACATGCTTTGGCAGAAATTCTAGGCATTGAAGCAGATATATTTAAACCGATTAAGACCTTTTCGGGGGGGATGAAACGGAAGCTAGAGATTATCCGTAGCTTAATTCATGATCCCAAAGTGTTGTTTTTGGATGAACCCACTACCGGGCTTGATCCTGCTAGCCGTCGCAATTTGTGGGATTATCTGCGGCACGTTCGCCAAGAACAAGATACTACAATCTTTTTAACGACCCATTATCTAGAAGAAGCTGAACAAGCTGATCACTTATGCATTATGAATAAAGGTAAAATCAGCAGCTATGGTGCCCCAAAAGAACTAAAACGACAGTTTGCCCAAAATTATGTTGTTGTTGAAACGGATGATTTAAATGTACTGTTAAATGAATTAATCGATAAACAAGTGAAGCATCAAAAAACTGTCGATAATGTAGTGCGTATTGAACTGGATAAAACAGGCAATGTCCATCAACTATTGAAAAGGATTGATACCCCACTAACAAGTGTTGAAATCCATAATCAAACATTGGAAGATACCTATTTGGCAATTGTAGAGGGTGCAGAATAATGATAATTGAATTGAATGCTGTTATCGCAATTGCTTACCGCGATTTAGTCAAATTACTACGCGATCCTGCGCGCTTGATTTCATCATTGGTATTTCCGTTGGTGTTTATTGGTATTTTGGGTGGGTCGTTGGATGCGAATTTATCCGATGATGTGGGGTATAACTTTTTGGTAGTGGTTAAGTAGTAAGTGATAAAGCCATTCGTCGATTATGCTCAATGATAAACCAGCGAGTCACCAACTCATGATAAAAATCAGATTTGGAAAACGATAAGGTTTTTCGTGTATATCGCCCCAACCACTGCCGCAAAGTGCCATACCATCGCTCTTGATGAGCCGTGAGTCCGGTCTCTTTACCAACTTGTTGGTGGGTTGCTTCAGGAAAAACGGCGGCATAAGCTTTCCAAAAATCGCTGTATGATGGACACGAACGGTAAGCGGTTGGGATCTGATCCCATAATTGTTGGCAAGTCTGTTCACTATGGTCACCAATGACAAACGCCACAATTTGGCGAGTACGGCGGCATTGTGCTGTCCATAACCATCGTTTTTGGTCTCGTTTGGCCACAAATGACCATGCTTCATCGACTTCCAGAACATCATCCGCCCGTTTTGGCAATAATGTTTGGGCAACGGTCGGGAGATGATTCACATAGTGTGTTAACCAACGGGTCACAGTTTGGCGACACACCCTAAAGATACGTTCCACACCGCGTAAACTCATTCGTTCGCGATAGGCGCTCAAGATTTGGGCTTTTTCTTCAATGGTGTGGCGGCATTGTGGTTTTAAAACGCGGTACGCATCACAGTCTTTACAATGATATTGCGCATTCCCGCATTTATTCGTACCATTGCGCACGATATTAATGCTGCCACACCGACTACAGTTATAGGTAACGGTTTCTTTTATCATGATAAGCAGCATTATATCTCTTTTCATCACTTACCTTTTAACCACTACCAACTTTTTAACGTTCACGTTTACAGGGATTTATGCCCAAACGTTGTTTCAATCGGCTGCGATTGGGATGGTATTTTTGATTGAAGATCGGGAAAACGATTTTAGCCAAGAAATTTTTGTGTCGCCGGTGTCACGGTATAGCATTATTTTAGGCAAAATTTTAGGTGAAGCATTGGTTGCCATGGTGCAAGGATTATCTGTTTTAGGGTTTGGGATATTGATTGGTGTATCGCTAACGCTATCGCAGATTGTTGGTTTATTGGCAATTGGGCTGGTGATTTGTTTATTTGGTGGCGCGTTTGGGATTTTATTGCTGTCGAATATTAGTAGTCAACGGGCTGCACAACAGATTTTTCCCTTTATCATGTTGCCCCAATTTTTCCTTGCTGGGGTATTCACTCCAATTGCTGTTTTACCGTGGTATCTAGATATTTTGTCCCGTATTTCACCGATGCGCTATGCCGTCGATATTGCGAGGATTGTGTATTATGATGGATTACCAGATTATGATTTCGTTGTGCTTGATTCTTTAGCCCTGAACACACTCGTGATGACGGTGATGTTTGCTGTATTTGTGCTGTTTGGTACGGCTGTATTTGTTCGGGCAGAACGCAATCGCTAACGCGCTTGCGGGGGGCGCTCGCCCAGCGTCACCGCAGCGATGCTGCGCCCTCCGCTGACCTCGCGCCCCATTCTCCAGATAGCTTATTTAGGGGGTGTCACCTGCCTGAAACGCAGCTAACAAGGCATCATGAATGCTACCATTACTAGCGACAATCCCGCGATGGTCAGCAATGTATTTGCCTTGGCTAAAATCAAGTGGTTTGCCATCAAAGTCAGTAACTTTGCCACCGGCGGCTTCTACTATGATTGCGCCAGCTGCATGATCCCATACTTTTTCTCGATAGTTTGGATCAGGCACGCGGCGGAAGTAACAACTGACACTGCCTGCTGCCACGAGGCCATACTTACCCTGACCATCTAATCCAATCGTTTGTTTATCTGGGCTTGGTAAGTGATTTAACACTTGGGTAACCAAATCTTGATCACTATGTTTTTTTTCATAACTTGTACTAATGATAATGGGATCGTGTGGTGTTGTATTGGCAACATGAATCTGTGTTAATGCACCACCAGACAGATTTTGTTGATAAGCCCCTGTGCTATCGCCATAAAAAATGACACCCTGATCAGTGAGTGAGCTTGGATCTTTAGGCGATAGATTGGGGCATCCTAAAGCACCTAATGTGATTTTATCCCCATCTAATAATGCAATGGCAATAGCATAGGCACGTTTAGCCACAAATCCTTTTGTGCCATCAATCGGATCAATGCTCCATGTACGCCCACTGGTTCCGTTTGGTGGGGTCAAAATATCGCGTACATCATTGACCGTTAACGGCTTTGCAGTTCCTTGGCTAGCATACCGGGCAACCTGAGCTTGTTGTTCAGGTGTTAATACCTTATCAAAATCATTGGCATGTTCTTCACCCAAAATAGCATCATCTGGGAATGCTTTTCGCAGGGTATGGCTAATGATAGTTTGGGATGCGTAATCCGCAATCGTAACGGGTTCGCGTCCCACCTTTTCTGCTGCGGTGATCAGGGAATGATAAATTGCATCACAGACTTTTGCGGCGCGGCGGGTAGCATCAAGGACGATTGTTTGTTCGGATGTCATAGATTGTGACCTCTTCATTTTCAAAAGCAATTGGGTTATCAAAAGCATAATCTGTATTGATAACAACTATATAATCAGTATTAAGGCTTTCTAAGGTTTCTAGAAGCGCATCGTCGCCAATATAGTCACTTTGGGTGGGTTGTGTACCCACTAATTGATCAGCAATTGGCAAGGCCTCTAACAATGCACCGGCCCCACGATACCAAAAGATTTGGCTATAGTTCACATGTAAGGTTGTGCGTCGCGCAATAGGTTGGAAGCGTTCTGGTTGCAATCCAATGATATGTAATCGAGCTTCAATAGATGTATTGTTTTGTAACCATTGTCCAGCTTCTTCGATGGGTTCTCTTGTAGCACAATTCACTAATTGTGGCGGATTGCACCAATTGATGTTGTCTGTATTTTGATGATAACCCCCAACCGGCAAAATGATTGTTAGAATAAAAAAGCCCCCTAAGAAAATAGGCTCATATTGACGCTCTGGTGTTGGTAGCAAAGCAACCATTGCCAGAATAAAGCCACCGATAATTAGTAATCCTTGGGGAGCAATAGCGCTCACCGGATTCATGGTGACTGCAAAAATGAGTCCAAAGGCCATAAATGATATCCACATCATTTGGCGTAGTTGTTGTGGGATTTCAGGAATGGTTTTGATGATCCACACCAGACTAATAGCGAACAGTGGCATCACCCACCGCATGGGGAGCAATGTTTTCATCAGAATGGGATGATCCTTAACCGGATTATTGGAGCCAAAAATGCTAAGAATAGTTGCCAGCATACACGCTGCCGCGATCCAACTTAGTTTATTTTTATCCGTTAGTAATTCTGCGATCCACTTGGCAATAAACCCATAAACCGGAACCATTGCCCACCGTTCCAAGCGAATGGTTTCAAATGCGACTGTAAAAAATCCCTGTATTTGCGCATCAATCCACAGGGTATGGCCGATAGCGCCAGCAACGCTGCCGAGCAAATGGGTTGCCGCCAGCATTAATAGCAATCGTTTATCTGTTGTATCTGGCTGGGGATGAAAGACCCAATAAGCGAACGCTAGTAACAACATCGGATGTCCAATCAATGTATACGTTAATCCGATTTGTAGCGCGATGCCTGCCCAGCGTTGGTAACGAGGGAGTTGATCAAAATCAGTTGTTAACAGTAGTAAGCTATGGAGTGCTACACCACCTAAAATGGCAATTGCAAAACCTTGTTCCCAGACCCAAGGGAAGAGTCGTTCACCATAAAAGTTCACCATGAATTCATTTGCGGTGGCAATATCGGCTTGTGTATCTTGAACGCCTAAATCACCTAGGTAGTTTAGTAAAAAAGGCAGAATCGCAAAGATGGATCCCACCATAAACCCACCTAAATTTTGCCATAGCAATTGTTTTTGGAATGTCTCAGCTAAAAGGATAAATCCTAGAATACCTAATAGTCCTGCGCCATTCACAGGGTTTATATAGACTGTTAAAGCAAGTAAAGCGCCAAAACAGCCCCATTGCCAAAAGGAGCGTTCAGAATCGCGTAGTTTCCAAAATCCGAACAAGTACCAGCCGCTCAGGGCTGTGATAAAAACATGACCATATAATGAAGTGATGCCCCAGTTAGCAAAACTGATATATAAGTAGATAGGGAGTGTGGAGATAATTGATAGGGTGAGTGCCAATAACGGGTTTTCAGTGATATAGTTTATCCATAAATAAAAGCCCCCAAGGTAAATTAGGGTTAGCCAAAAGCTATAAAAAGTAAAACTTGCGATATAACTACCTGTGATAGCTTGTCCCATTTGAAGTAAGCTAACAAATCCAATGCCCCAGTTATCAGCAAATGTCGTATCTGACCACGCCAAATCTGTTGGATAAAGAGTGGCATTATCTAACTGAGTGAGCACCGTATCGGCTATAAAGTGATCATCATTGCGCATAGGGGGATTTTCCGCCACCCACCAAGCGTGCAAAAAGCTATAAACGATCATGATGGTGATAATAATGACAGATTTGCGCATATCATTGTGTGTATATTATGGTGTTATTACTCTGGATTGTCCTTGATTGCCTGAGGGGCGTCAAGGCTTGAAGGATTGCCACAAATTTTGTAGAGTTTTTTGCTAGATAGTTAAATTGGATTTTGTATGTCAAATGCATCATTGGTTGGTTGGGTGGCTTTATGTTTGTTGCCACGTGTCGGGGGGCGAACGTTAAGTGCTTTGTTGGATGTGTTTGGAACTCCCACTGCCGTATTTGAGGCAAGCCATCAGGATCTGTTAGCGGTGAAGCGAATCGGTACTAAGACGATTGAAGCGATTGAGTCTATTGACTTAGCAATTGTCGCGCAACAGATTGACCAATGGCAAAAGCAAGGTATTGCGTTAATTACGTGGCAAGATGTGCGGTATCCTGAACCGTTTAAGGATTTGCGAGATCGTCCCCCGTTGTTGTTTGCACGCGGAAACCTGCAACAAGATTGGTCAAAAGTTGTTGCCATTGTTGGTACCCGTCAACCATCTGATACTGGAGTCCTATTTGCAGAAACCCTAGCATACGAGTTAACACAACGTGGATGGTTAGTGGTTAGTGGGTTAGCACTAGGGATTGATGCTGCGGGGCATCGCGGTGCTTTGGCGGCTGATCGTACAGTAGCTTTTGTTGGGTGTGGAGTCGATGCCTTGCACCCGTTACGGAACCGCACTTTGGGAGAAACCATTTTGCGACAGGGGGCAGTTTTTGCTGAAGTCCCCCCTCAAACGATTCCTTCGGCTGGCTCATTGATGGCACGGAATCGATTAATTTCTGGTGCTGCCAAAGCTACATTTGTGATTGAAGCTGGGTTACAAAGTGGTAGTATGGAAGCTGCGCGTCGTGCACGTCAGCAACAACGACATGTTTTTACTTTGGATATGGCAATATGGGCGGGGAATCAAGCGCTTCTGCAAAGTGGCGCGATTCCTCTGGGTACAGATTTTATGGAATGGGATGGTTTAGCTGCTCAATTGATGGCTTTACCCGATCCACCCCGTCAGTTACGGTTATTCTAGGTTTCTAATTCAAGGCATGACATCCGGTTTGTTTTCTGGCAACAAAATGTGAAAACTTGTTCCTGTTGGTGTATTAGGATTATAGTCTTCACTTTCTGCCCAAATTACACCGTTATGTGCTTGGATAATCCCATTGGCAATTGCCAACCCCAACCCTGGGCCGCCACCCATGAAAGCTGTTTTACTAGAGGAGTGTAGACTTACATCTCCACCTTGGTAAAACTTTTCAAAGATATTTGCCATCATTTCTGGTTTGATCCCCACACCTGTATCCCGGATAATGATTTCTAGACCATGCCCACCAACGCGGGAGTCGCTAGTTTCTCGCGTGATGATTTCGATACTGCCACTATCAGGTGTGTATTTGATTGCATTTGAAATTAATTGATAAAACAATTTATTCATCAATACAGGATCGGCATAAATAAAAGGTAAACCTGCCGTGACTTCATGCCGTTCAATAATCTGTATATTGCGTTCTTTGATCGCTGTACTAAATGTGTGCAGTGCTTCTTTCGCCACTAATTTTGGCAAAACGGGTACAGGCGAAATTTTTAGAGCCTGTGAATCAATTTTGGTGACATCCAACATGGCGTTCACAACCTCCAACATGCGGCTTACCCCATCTTGGATCCCTTTGGTTGTTTCTTTAATGTTGTCATCCTGTATTGGTAATGTGAGATCTAATACCTTTGCATACCCCTGAACAACGGTTAGAGGGGTACGTAGTTCATGTGCTGCAACTTCAATAAAGTCTAACTTGGCTTTGTCGAGGCGTTGGAGCGCTTCATATGTGTTGCTTAGCTCTAAATATTGCATTTTGTCATTAGCCCGCATTCGTTCCATTGTGGTGCGAACCATTGCCAAAGCCATACTGGGGCTACCACTGATGATTTTTACAAAATCCTCACGATTGACTTCTAGAACAGTCGTTTGTTGTGTTGTGCGAACCGTTGCGGCACGAGGGGCATCATTAATTAAGGCCATTTCTCCGAAGAAGTCCCCCTTTTCACTGAATCGTAAAAATCGTTCTTCTTGAGCAAATTCCATATATTTTGTGATAGATACCTGTCCATCAACGATTAAATAAAATGTTTTTTCGACTTGTCCCTCTTGACATAAGACAGTATTAGCATTGTAGGTTTTTTCATGTACATGATTGAGAAGATCTTTAGCCCGATCTGCGCTTAACCCCGGAAAAGTTTGTTGTAATAAATCAATCCGTGTGTTGTGCATTTAATGTTCCTGTTTATTCTCACCTAAAAATTTTATATGGCCTATTGCGATACTGCAAACCCTAGATTCTAGGATGTTTTTTAGCTGTTACCAAAGGTTGCAACATAGGGGTGGCGATTCACATCTGTTTAGGCGTGATAATTGATTGCCTTAGGGGGGTGGGGGTAGCGCACTCCTGTTTGTAAGGAGTGCCCATGTAATTAGCCCTTAAAGTAGCAATTTTACCGATTCCCTTTGGTCATTATGCACAAGATTGCTGGTGGATCTTGCTAGTTTGCGCTTGACGTAGCTAGTCTATTAGGCATACTTAAGGTTACTCAGGAGTAATAGTGATATATGATAACGGTTACAGAATTACAAAAGCATGTTTTGCCACTAGCAACTCAAATTGTTGCAGGGATGGGTGGCGTGTCACGACGCGTTGCATGGGTTGCGCAATTACGTGAGTCATTGCAAGTTGACCCTGATGATTTGTTAATTTGCAATCGTCTTATTGAGCCGGAACAACTAGAAGAGCTCAACCAACATGGTGCGGCTGGTCTAATCTTTGATACAGAACCATCTACAGTTGTGATGGCTAAGGCTGATCTTTTAAATTTTCCTATATTAGTTATTCCTGAAACTTTTCGATTAAGAGATGTCGAGCGTGAAATTGCACGCGCTATTGTTGCCACTGAGCAAGATCAAGCTGAAAGTATTGAGAGGAATCATGAAGCACTTTTGCGCTTGTTAGTGGATAACAAAGGGATCGATGAAATTGTGCGGGCATTGTCTCGTTTGACAGGTAAGATAGCAGTCTTGCAAGACAAACGCTTACGGATTTTAGCATCAACAGTTCCCCCAGATATGCTCGTTGAATGGCAAGCAATAGAAGATCGGATTTTGCATTTTTCTGCGTTGCCAGAAGTATTGCGGGATCGTCATCGTTTGCATGAACAGCCCTCTTCCATGTCTCATCTGTTAGACGATTTAAATGTACAGCGTCTTATTTCTCCTGTTATTTCTGGTGGTGTTGGGCGCGGTTTTGTATCTCTGATTGCTGAACAAAATACTTTTTCTCCATCGGATGGTGCCATTATTGAATATGGGGCTTTGATGTGTGCCCTTGAAATGTTGAAGGCAAAAGCGGTTAGCGAAACTGAAAAGCGGTTGCGTGGTGACTTTTTGGATAATCTCATCGCTGGTGAATGGCGGGAAGATGAAATTCAAGATCAGACCCTTCGTTTGCGGCATGACCTTACAGCGCCCCATGTTTTGTTAGTGTCACGTTGGCGCGGTGATGTTCATCCCTCTATTCGGCGTTTGGAATCTTTGGTAAATGGGGTCATCAAAGCACATCATATTGCCGCTTTAGTACGTCCATATGGGGAAGAAATTCGCATCTTTTATTTGCCAGAGGCTGATAATGAAACACGTGAAGCGCGGCGCCTAGCTGAAATGATTATTGAGGAAGGCAAGCGCGAATACCCTAATTCTCATATTGCTTTGGGGATTGGCCCTGTAGCATATAACTTACGGCAATGGCGGGCGTCTTACATGGATGCTGCGGCAGCAGCAGACTTTGCACGTTTAACAAATGCACGTCGTCCCTTGGATGCACGTGAAATTGGTGTATACCGCTTTTTGTCTGCTCCGGGGAACCGTGAAGCACTCCGCACCTTACGTGATGATATTTTAGGGGAACTTTTAGAATATGATCAAAAACAAGGTGGGGATTTGTTGCTAACACTAGAAGGCTTTTTTAATGCCAATGGGCACTTGAGCCAAACTGCGGAGAACTTGCATATTCACCGTAATACGTTACAATATCGGCTCAATCGTATTGGTGAGTTAACACGTTTAGATATGTCTCAACCGGATACACGATTAGCTATTCAATTAGCTGTAAAGGCCAAACGTTTGCTAGATGGTGAGCTAGAATCTTAATTTCCCCTGTTAAAATGCACAAAAAAATATAAAAAAGAAATCCTTGTTGTGCAGAATGCACATAGGTTTCTGTAAAACTTTTGTTCAGCCTGTCTTGTGAGATCTGTCACGATTTGTCAAAATTGCCGAAACTTTTGACCTGCATCTAGTTGATTTGTCCAAATCAATGATGATGGCTAAGTTATGGGGAGAGGCATTATGGCAAAAATTCGGACAGATACCTCCATTGAAGCCCCTTATGGATATGAGCATGATGCGTGTGCCATCATTATGAGCATTCGCAAACAAGGCGAAGGGACTTTCGGTACACTCAAGCGTGCACTTGGGGCATTGGCTCACATGGGGCACCGCACTGGATTTGTAGATGGAGAAGGTGACGGGGCTGGTGTTCAAACAGATATTCCCCGCCAATTATGGGCGCGGATACTTAGCCGTAACGGATTGCGTTCATCATTGGCAACGGATCCAAGATTTTGGGTTGGACATTGCTTTATTCCACTAGGTGAAGACCTCCAAGAAATTAGTGACCAAATTAGCATGTATGCAAATGAAGCGGGGTTGAATTTGCTTATTCAGCAACCCGGCTTGGTGCGTCCTAATGCATTAGGGCGGTTGGCACGTCAGCAAGCACCTACGTTTTGGCAAATTGCTGGTTGTGCTCTTGACATGGAAGATGTTAATGAAGTCGAAAAAACCTTATTCCAAGTCCTAAAACGGATAGAATCTGATCTGCCGATTCATTTTGCATCCCTGAGTTCGCATATGGTGGTGTATAAAGCGCGTGGTTCAGTAGAAACGCTCCCTCGTTTTTTCCCTGATCTTCAAGATCGGAGTTTTGATACAGCGATGGCATTGTGCCATGCTCGTTATTCCACAAACACCGTATCCGTATTTGAACGGGTGCAACCCTTCCAACTCTTAGGCCACAATGGTGAATTCAATACCATTAGCCGCTTCCGTCAGGAAGCCCGCCAAATCGGTGCGCAACTTGATCCTGGTAATTCTGACTCTCAGGATGTTGACCGTGGGCTTCATACTTTATGTGTGGACTATGGTTTAGATCCCATTGAGGCAATGGAATTAATTTTGCCACCTGTTCCGCAAGAAGTTGATGATTTTCCGCCTGCTTTGCGGGGCGTGTATAGCAAAATGCGTCAAGCATTTGGGCCATATGCGCAAGGGCCTTCTGCTGTCATTGCCCGTTATGCTGATATTGTGGTTGGTAGTGTCGATGCTTTGGGCTTGCGCCCCTTGTGGTTCATTGAAACAGAAAAAGAATATATTTTTAGCTCTGAGCGTGGGGTGATTCCATTTGAAAATATGGTAAATGAACCTCGTGCATTAGCGCCCGGCGAAAAAGTGGCCGTGCGGGTAAATCGTGGACAAGCCATTGAAATTCTGGATCATGCCGCCATTCGTAAGCATGTCTTGAATTGGTCATTTCAACGTGAAGCACCAAAACTTGCTGAACGGTATTGGGCAGGTTTTGAATATGCTCGGCAAGATGTTCACTGGAATCAGGCGGCTGAAGATGCAAGTTTATTTGCTAATTTGGGGTTTGGGGGGCGTGCTAAACAAGGTAGTAACCCCACTGGGAAGCAACAAATTGCCACACTAACGGAAACAGCAATTAGCACAAAGTCACCAACAACTTATCAATTCGGCAATAGTTATGATATGACCACAGCAGTTTTTTCTGCAGGTGGTTGGAACCGCGAGCATGTCCAAGAGTTAGAATCTCTCGCAAATGTAGGCAAGGATTTGGTTGGTTCACTTGGTCATGATGGGCCGTTGGCTGTGTTGAGTAAAAATCGTGTGAATCTAGCTGATTTTTACAAAGAAACGGTTGCCGTGGTCACGAATCCTGCCATTGATCGGGAGCGTGAATCAGAAGCTTTTTCGACCCGTACCTTAGTTGGGCGGCGCCCTAGTATTTCTGAAGCTCCAGATACCACCGATATTATGATGACGTTAGAAACACCGATTTTAGCAGGTGGTCATGCTTGGTTAGGTGAAACTGAACTGACCAGCCGCGTGGCGGATGCCTTAGGGACGTTGTCTGTAGAACAATTGATGACTCAGTTTGGTGACCGTGCGTTGATTTTAGTCTTGGGTATTTATGAAAATGAAACGACCCAAACAGCCTTAGAACGCTTAGCGAATGAAGCAATTAATGCTGTGCGTGAAGGTATCCAATGTATTTTATTGGATGATACCGTGCTGATTGAGGAAGGTTTAGGTTGGCTTGATCCATTAATGGCGATTGCATATCTTGACCGTGCCTTACGGGAAGCCGAAGCAGATAAAAATTTGCGTCGCCGTGCTGGATTGGTCTTACGTTCTGCAAGTGTCCGTAGTTTACATGATCTTGCAATGCTTTATGGTTTTGGGGCAGATGCTATCAACCCATATGCAATGTTGGTTGCTGCGTTGGGTGGGGCAAAAGGTTATCGTAAGCTGATTTCTGAACCCGAAGCTGCTTATGATGCTCAATATCAAGTGATTCGATTATTGACGAATGGCCTTGAAAAGGTTATCTCAACAATGGGATGCCATGAATTACGGGCTTATGGCCGCATTGCTAGCTCGATTGGTTTAGCACCCAGTGTAGCTGAAGTGCTGAGTGCTGCCAATTATTTTGGCAGCGAAGCAGTGGGTTGGACTTGGAATCGGATGGACACTGAGGCAACCGAACGCGCCGCTGATTTGCGAGGCGAAACCAAAGCAGCGTTAGCAAAGGTGGATCGCTTTTATCCAAAATTTTGGAAGAAGGCTGAGGCCGTTGCGCATGGTGAAATGTCACTAGATGAGTTCATTGCAACCTATCAAGAATTGAGTAGCTCGGTGCCTGTTGCGCTTCGCCATGCTCTAAAAATTAAGCAGGTGACGGATGTTATTGATCCGAGTAAGGTTAACATCGGTATCAAAAACCATGATTTGCCATTTTTGATTACGGCAATGTCTTATGGTTCCCAAGGTGAATTGGCGTATCGAGCATATGCCCATGCTGCTAAAGAGCTTAATATGTTGTGCATCAATGGGGAAGGTGGCGAACTGCCTGACATGTTGCATCAGTTTACACCAAACCGAGGACAACAAGTGGCGAGTGGTCGTTTTGGGGTAAATGCTGATTTCCTGAATAGTGCATCAGTGATTGAAATAAAAATCGGTCAAGGTGCAAAACCGGGCGAAGGTGGGATGCTCCCCGGATTCAAAGTGAATGCAAAAGTTGCCGAAGCGCGTCATACAACACCTGGTGTTGCGTTGATTTCGCCATCTAATAACCATGACATTTACTCGATTGAAGATTTAGCTCAGATTATTGAGGAACTGAAAACAGTAAACCCCAAAGCACGGGTTTCGATCAAAATACCAGTTGTACCCGGTGTGGGTGTGATTGCTGTTGGGGTGGCTAAAGCTGGCGCTGACATCATCGCGCTAACGGGCTATGATGGTGCAACCGGTGCTGCGCGTCGTCATGCGTTGCAATATGTTGGTTTGCCGGCTGAAATTGGGGTATACCAAGCCCACCGTGCATTGACCGATGCAGGGTTACGCCAACGGGTGGAACTGTGGTGCGATGGCGGTATGAAGACTGGCTCTGACGCTGTCAAAATGGTTTTGCTGGGGGCAAATCGTGTTGGGTTCGGCACGATGGCAATGGTCGCCATCGGATGTACCATTTGTCGCAAGTGTCACGAAGGAACCTGTCACGTTGGTATTACAACCCATATTAAGGATAAAGCGGAAGCCGATGAACGCGGTTTGCCGAGCTTTAAACCCCGTGACTATGATCAATCTGTAGAAAATATGGTGCGTATCTTCAACACACTTGGTGATGAGGTTCGCATGATTACCGCTCAAATTGGGGCAACGAATTTGCAAGACTTAGTCGGGCGTGCTGATTTGCTTGAACAAAGTGAATTGCTAGATATGGTCGATTTGTCTGCTTTGCTAACGGTTGCACCCCATTTCAATCGTACCGCTGCTGAACCCGGTGTTGGGCGCCGCTTGACTCGTCCGCGTAATAATTTGACCAAAATCATTACCGATTTGGTGCAAACCTCCGCTGCTGAAGGGGAACGTGAAGTAACCTATGTTGATGAGGTTATGGCACAAGACCGCGCATTGGGGGCTCATCTGGCTGGCGAATTAGTCCGTGATCCTGAATTAGCGGAATCTGTTGATGTCGTGCATATGCACTTTTCGCCCTCTGCTGTAGGGGGGAACGGATTTGCGGCCTTTAACATTGATAAAATGGATATTCTGGTTGAAGGTGGCGCACAAGATGGCGTTGCCAAAAGTATGAGCGGTGGACGTGTTGCCATTATGAAAGGCATGAACCACAATGGTGTCCGTTTAGATGGTAATGTAGGCAAAAGTTTTGCTTATGGCGCACAAGGCGGTGTGCTGATTGTTCAAGGTGGCGCAGACTCGCGTGCTTGTATCCGTCTTTCGGGTGCAGATGTTGTTTTCGGTGGTGAACTCACCGATCGGGTTGATGATTCGATGGGTGTGAGTAAAACTAAAGCCAATTTAAAAGGCTTTGCTTGTGAGTATATGACTGCTGGCCGCGTATTGGTAATGGGTGACCCCGGTCCTTATTTGTGCGCAGGGATGACAGGCGGCACCTTGTATCAGCATCTGAGCCCTGAATTGGGTTTAGATCAAGAGGCCATTGTTCGTCGGTTATCAAATGGTGCTAATGTGACTGTTATGACTATTGATGAAACCGATATTCCTCAAATTCAAACACTCTTGGGGCATTATATTGAAGCCCTTGAACGTACCGACCAATATGACGTATCCGAACGGATTCGTGCCCTATCGCAACCCACTGTGTTGCAGAGACGTTTTGTGAAGGTTATACCAATTGTGAATTAATTGTGATGTCGTTAGGTAGTCTTTGTCAGCATGACAGGACTACCTATGCATCACCATGAAAACTGGAGGAATTAAATTATGGCTGTCGCAGCATTTCCACAACCCGCCGTTTCCTTAAACAAGTTACTACAACATGCATTGCCAGCGGGCAGTGTATTGGTGAGTGGTAGCGCCGATGTGCAAATTTCTTGGGCTCGGATGCTTAAAAGCCAAGCGATTACGACTGCTGGCCCTCAAGCTGGGGATTTAGCGCTTGTTCCTGTCTCTACAATCCGTCGTTTACGTGATCCCGGTCGTGAACTTGCCAAAATGATTGGTGCATTAGCACAAGTTAAAACTCAAGCAGTTGGGATCCAAGGTAGTGTTGATACACATACATTAGAAGCGGCTGCCGAGAATAATATTTCGATTATCAGTTTGCCACAAGAAGCTGATGCTGCTCAAGTTGAACGTGATATTGTGCGCTTGATTATGGATTCTCAGGCACAAATGGAATCTCGTGCTAACGAATTGCAAGAGTATCTGATGCGTTTGACTATGTCTAATCGAGGTTTAATTGCTGTTGTGCGGGCATTAGCTGAGAAAATTGATAAGAATATTATTATCTATGATCGCACAGGACTAACCCTTGCACGTGGCGTGCCACAAAATAACGCTCGTTGGGAGCGTCAATTAGCATTGATGAACGACGCAGATTTGGTTCGCGAATTTGAAGAGTATTTTAGTCGTCCACAGGCGGACAACTATTGGTATCATCATGATATGTTGACTGCGCCGCTGATCTTTGACCGTCAGGTTGTTGGGTATATCAGCTTTTTAATGGATACAAAACCTGAAGAATTTGATGGAATCGCACTGTTACGTGGTGCTTCAGTCTGCTGTATGGAAATCGCCAAACAACGTGCTGTGGAAGTTGCTATGGAGCGTGTACGCGGTGACTGGGTGCAGGTTTGGCTCAGTAATGGCCCCTTAGAAGACCCCGCTTTAGCGCTTCGGGCAGAACGAAATGGATTTCAATCTGAGTATTTGTATTCTGTAGTTGTTTACCGATGGGTAGAGCCTTCTGAAAATTATCGCGGCGATATTCCCATTACATCCGAAGCAATGACTGAGTTAGTCCGTCAGGAACTACGGTTCCGCCGAATTGATGGGCTTGTTGGGCAATATGTTGATCGGACTGTTTTGCTGTTACCTATCGATGATGCACAACATACGTTACGCATGAAGCAAAATACAGATGCCATTCGCCAACGGTTACAAGATGCTGTTGGGGTTGGGTATGTCAATTGTGGGGTAGGGCGCCCTCGTCAGGGATTAAAAGAGTTAAGAGAATCTTTTAAAGAAGCGGAAAAAGCCTTAGCGTTAAGTGATCAATTATGGTCACAACCCCGTGTAACCTTTTTTGGGGATCTCAGCTTGTATGAGTTATTGCTATCCGTGAACCCTGAACAGCTTCGATCATTTTCCGAAAGTTGGTTAAAAGATATTATTAGCTATGATGATCAGCATAAAAGTGAATTGCTAGAGACTTTAGACGCTTATTTCAATAGTAACGGTAATATGCGTTTGACTGCTAAAGAGTTAAACATCCATCGCAACACGTTAGTATATCGCCTGAATCGAATTGCTGAAATCACCCAATTGGATATGGATGATGCCAACGTGCATTTGAATTTGCGATTAGCCCTTAAAGGTAATCATTTGCTGAATACGTTTAATTTGTAGCCATTCAGCGTATTCTCCACAATATGGTATTACTCAGATAGAGCGTATTTCGCTCTATTTTTTTGTTTTCCGGCGATTAGGAAATCTTTTTTGTGGCATTATTAGCACAAAATCGTATTGTGCAAACCTGACAAGAATCGAAAAGCGTTTTGTGTGCAGTACGCACAGTCTATTTGTGCATTTCGCATAGTATAAAAAAAAATCCAAAATCCCCTAAATCTTTTGTGATATTTGACAAATATAACAAATATATTGTGGGAAAACTCACGAGGTACTCATCTTTCATGTGCAATACAATGCAATTACATCGTTAACGACTTCTAAATGAGGAGAAGCATGATGAGTCGTCGAGTACGGACAATCTTACGGGCAGTTGGCATTTTGCTAATTGCATTGTTAGCAGCAAACTTTGTTGTAGGTGCTGTTTTTGCACAAGATGATGCAGAACCTGAAACTACAGAAGAAGAGGCTACAGAAGAAGCCCCTGCTGGGGATGAGGGTGAGGTCGCTGAGGCGGCTCCGGTTACTTTAGATGAGGTTCAAAGCCTTGTTGATAATGTTCAATTTAATGTGGACTATGTTTGGATTATCATCGCAGGGTTCCTCGTATTCTTCATGCAGGCAGGGTTTGCCATGCTTGAAGCTGGGTTTATCCGTCAAACGGGTGTTGTAAACTCGTTGGTTGAAAATACCTTGGACGCTTGTGTTTCTGGTGTTGTCTTCTTTGCAGTTGGTTATGGTATTGCCTATGGGGATACCTCTGGCGGTTTATTTGGAACCAGCAAATTCTTTTTGGATGGTATTGCTGGAACTTCCGCTGAAGATGCAACTGAATATTTGAACTTTTTCTACCAATTTGCGTTTGCAGCAGCTGCTGGCACCATCTTGACTGGGGCAATGGCAGAACGGACAAACTTTATTGGTAAAATTATTTACAGCATTGTTGTCATTGTGTTTATTTACCCAGTTGTTGTTCACTGGCAATGGTCTGGTGCTGAAGGCGCATTGTTGTCTGAAGAAGTTGGTTTCCTTGACTTTGCAGGTTCCACGGTTGTTCATCAAGTTGGTGGTGTAGCAGCATTAGTGGCTGCCATTATTCTTGGCCCACGTTATGGTGTAAAACCTGAAGAAGGTACACCCGCTCCCCATAATCTTGGTCTGGCGTCCTTAGGTACCTTTATCCTCTGGTTTGGTTGGTACGGCTTTAATGTTGGTTCCACCCTTAGCGCACAAGATCCTGGCTTGATGGGTTTGGTTGCGGTCAATACGAGTGTTGCGGCTGCTTCGGCTGGGTTTGCTGCCCTCATCTTTGGATATGTGTTCCGTGGTGGCAAATGGTATATCGCCTATCTGATGAATGGTGTCTTGGCTGGTTTGGTGGGTATCACTGCTAGCTGCGCGTTTGTCTCTCCTGTTGCGTCCCTCAGTATTGGAGCAACTGCTGGTGTCGTCGTTATCTTGACCATGAACTTTGTTAGCGGTATGGGTATTGATGATGCTGTTGGGGCATTCGCAGTACACGGTGCTTGTGGTATGCTCGGTTCCTTGTCTATTGGGTTCTTTGGTTTAGAAGACTTAACTGGTGGTGATGCTGGTTTATTCGCTGGTGGTGGTATTGACTTACTTATCACCCAAGCAACTGGTGTAATCATCGTAACCATTTGGACTGCTGCAACTGCTGCTGCTCTGTTCCTTGGCTTGAAAGCTGTTGGTCTATTGCGAATTTCTACCGAAGCCGAAAAACTTGGTATCGACTACTACGAACATGGTGCTTCTACTTGGCCCGATGTATTACCTACACCTGAAGACTAATTTCTACGGTCTTTCACTGATATAGCCTCGAAAAAGGTAGCTACTAATTTAGTAGCTACCTTTTTTGTTGTTTTTTGTTATTTAATGTGAGTAATTTAAATTAAGGTATGGATGTGGTTCATTGCTAGGGTGGCGTCTTCAGGGGTAAGGGCTAGTAAGAATGTGCCATTTTGCCCAAAACCAAATGCACTTGGCTGAATATCATGTTGATTGAGAATACTGAGGATTTGAATATGATCCTCTAAAATTAAGTTGCCGATAACCGCAATAATGGTTACTTTTGTGACATGCCAATCATCGTTACCTTCATAATTTTGTAGCACTTCGATAACTTTATAGAAAGCGTTTTTATTGGCGCTTGTTGGGGCAACATAGACGATTAAATTGCCTTGATAAACATCAATCTGTAAGCTGGGTTGCATATCATCATTTAAATGTTGAGAAATTAGACGATTACAAACTTCGGTGAGGTTACTTTGGCTTGGCCCAATAATTTGTAGACCAATGGCTTGAGTTACTGCATGAATACGGTGTTCTGCTGCTTCTTGATGACTGAAAATATAGGTGCCTGTATTTTCAGGATGCTCAAGTGAGCGGATCCGTAATGGAATATGAGCTTGAATAATGGGTTCAATTGCGTGTGGGTGTAAGACCTTTGCGCCATATCGCGCCATTTCAGAGACCTCACGATAAGAACTGGTGGGTAACACACGGGCATTTTGTACGTATTCTGGATCCGCAGACATAAGGCCATCAACATCCGTAAAGAACCATACCTCATCTGCCATTAGCAATGCACCTAAATAGGTTGCTGAGTAATCGCTACCACCACGCCCTAAAGTGGTGACGAGTCCTTTCTGGTTAGCACCAATGTACCCTGTCACGATTGGGATAATATTTTGTTCTAGTAGTGGAACCAGATCTTGTTCTAGGCGTTGTTGCGACAGCGCCATAATGGGGCGGGCATTAGAATGGCGATCGTCTGTGATGATGAATTTATCGGCATCTAGTGCAACACATTGCAATTGACGTTTTCGCGCTGTAGCTGCCATAATGCGGCTAATAAAGCGTTCACCCATTGCGACAATTCGATCTGCTATAGCGGGGTCATATTGCTGTTTGTCATGCAATAAATCGCAGTCATCCAATAGGTTGAAAAACAAGGTATCCAATTCAGTGAGTAAGGTTTGGTACTCTTGTGAGTCTCCCAAGATTAAACGGGCACTTTGAATATGCAATTCTCGGATGCTGGCAATGTCTTGGCGCATTTCGTTACGGCTACCTTGCACAGCAACTTGGACAACATTATGCAATGCGTCTGTAATGCCACTAAATGCAGATGTAACAATGATAATATTGTCCCAGATGTGTTGCTGGATATCGATAGCATCGAGGGCATCAATAATACCATTATCATGACTGAGGACATTACCACCGAATTTGATCACCAATGTACTCATACAGAGTTAGGGCCTCCTTGAGCAGCGGGGTAAGACCCCAGCATTTTCACAAATGCCGCTTGCCGTAGTAATTCTACTAGTGCGGCTTCAATATGTTCATCTTGCCAGTGCCCCTCAAAATCTAAATAGAAAAGATATTGCCAAGGGCTACGTGGCATTGTGCGAGACTCAAGCTTTGTAAGATTGATATTATGTTTAGCAAAGGCTCCCAAACAAATATATAAGGCGCTTGGGCGATGGCGTACGGCAAAGGCTAAAGAGGTTTTACTTTGGGTTTCGCTACGTGGTGCGTCATCGTACCCGATAACAAAAAAGCGTGTCGAGTTATCTTGATGGTCTTCAATGTTCCGTTCAAGAAGTGTAAGGTTATAGTATTCGCCGGCTAGGGCACTGGCAATACTCGCTGTGTGAGGTTCTGGATCATTGGCTAATAGTTTTGCAGAACCAGCCGTATCATAACTAGCAATGGCTTGCCATCCGCGTCGTCGTAAGTAAAATTCACATTGTGCTAATGCTTGTGGATGCGATTTGACTTGCTGAATGTCATCCAGTGTTGTGCCTATAGGAACTAATAAATTGTGATGGATTGGTAGGATCACTTCTCCTTGTACGCGAAAGTCATATTCCATCAATAGTTCATAAGTTTGTGCAACTGTCCCTGCGAGTGCATTCTCAACGGGTAGCATTCCATAATTCGCTTTGCTTTGTTGCATGGCTTCAAAGATTTCTCTGAAAGATGCACAGGGCAGGGTGGTTACATCCTTACCAAAATAGGTAAAGATGGCTTGTTCTGAGTACGCACCGTGTTCCCCCTGAAAAGCAACGATTTTTTCGCTCATAAGGCGTTGATGACCTCAGTTGTAAATTCTTGTGTTGAAATGCGTTCACCATCGCCACTGATGTCACCCGTGCGTGCACCATTATTCAAGGCTTGTTCAACTGCATCTTCGATTTGTTTGGCTTCATTCTCTAACCCCAGTGAATGCCGTAACAGCATCGCAGCACTAAGAATTGTTCCTGTTGGGTTGGCGATGCCTTGCCCTGCGATGTCTGGTGCAGATCCATGAATGGGTTCATATAATCCGATTTTTTCAGCATTTAAACTGGCTGATGGGAGCATTCCTAATGAACCGGCTAATACTGATGCCTGATCGCTGAGAATATCGCCAAACATATTGCCTGTTACCACCACATCAAAGTCATTAGGGTGTGTCATCAGCCGCATGGCGAAGGAGTCAACGAGTGCATGTTCTACGCTGATGTCAGGATAGTCTTGATGTAGTGTGTCTATTGCGGTGCGCCATAACCGAGAGGATGCTAGTACATTGGCTTTATCTACAGACACTAATGTTTTTTCGCGTTGTTGAGCGGCATCAAAGGCTATTTTGCCAATACGCGTGACTTCAGGGGTCGTGTATAGCATGGTGTCATGGGCACTCGTATGATCATTACCTTCATTGGCTTCTTCTCGTGTACCAAAGTAGATGCCGCCTGTTAATTCACGGACAAATAAAATATCGACACCGTCAACGAGTTCTTTTTTGAGCGGCACATAGTCGATTAACATAGGGTATGCTTTGACGGGGCGCAAATTTGCAAAGAATCCGAAATGCTTGCGCAAACCAAGTAATCCTGCTTCTGGGCGTGGGCTGCCGGGTGGGGTGCTACCAGCAGGGCCGCCAACAGCACCCAAAAGGATCGCATCACTATCTTCACACGCCGCAAGGGTGTCCTTGGGCAGGGCTTCACCTGTGGCGTTAATCCCAGCAATGCCGAATAGGGCTTCGGTAAAAGTAAAGGTATGGTGATTGCGGCTAGCAATCGTTTCTAGGACTTGTACGGCGGCATTAACTACTTCTGGGCCAACACCATCACCGGGGAGAAGGGTAATCTTAGCTTCCATAAATCACCTGTTATTCTGTTCACAAGCGGACATTTTACCCAACACATAATGTATATGCCATGTGGTAGATGCCAAATTATAATAATTATTCTTGAATTTCGCGGCTTTTTAGTAATTTTAAAGGAATATTAGGGGGAAACGAAGCGATAGGGGTTAGTCTATCGCTTTTGTTGTTTATTTAATGATCATCACCAAGCATCATCAAACCATATTCAAAACTATCGGCTAAGGCATACCAACTAGCAACAATAATATTAGGATTTGCACCAACGGTACTCCAGCGATCCAACTGTTGATAGTTATCAATATAGGTGTCAATGATAACGCGAGTGGTTGCAGCCGTGGCTTCTTGGCTATTCAGAATCCGAACTTTATAGTCTGCTAAGCGGAAGTCTTCAATCCTAGGATAAGACGGAGAAAGTGCCTTTCGTAGTGCAAGGTCTAGGGCATGAACAGGGCCATTGCCTTCAGCTACGGTATGTAGAATATCCTCACCGACCCGTAGCTTAACGGTAGCTTCAGTGATGAGCCCGCGCCCGTCACGTTGTTCTACCAAAGTCAGAAAATCAATGAGTTCAAATGGCGGAACGTAATCGGGTTGGCGGCGGGCGAGGCGCACTGCAACAGATGCTTCTGCGCCTTCAAAAACATACCCTTCATTTTCAAGTTCTTTGACTTCTTGTAGAACTTCACGGCTGATGCGGTCTTCGGTATCAATGCCAAAAGATTCGGCTAAACTTTGAATGTTTGCCCGTCCTGAGAGGTCACTAACCAAAATTCGCATTTCGTTACCGACTAAGGCGGGGTCAATGTGTTGGTAGCTGTCTACATTACGACGCACAGCGGCTACATGAATGCCACCTTTATGGGCAAATGCACTGCGCCCCACATAAGCGGCGTGTTCGTCTGGCTTTAGGTTTGCGATTTCTGCAACAGCTCGTGATACTTTAGCAAGGTTTTTTAGGCCATGATTGCCGACCGTGTCGAATCCCATTTTCAATTCTAGATCTGGGATGATGCTCACAAGGTTAGCATTACCACATCGTTCTCCATAGCCATTGATAGTGCCTTGTACATGGGTTGCCCCACTGCGTACTGCTGCAATAGAATTCGCAACACCGAGTTCGCCGTCATTGTGGGTGTGGATGCCAACTTCAGTATTTGGGAACAGCGTGCGAATCCGATGGGTGAGTTCTTCAACTTCCCAATACATGGAACCACCATTCGTATCACATAGCACTACCACATCTGCCCCACCTCGCACTGCCGCATCAATCGTTGCAATAGCGTATTCATCATCGAGTTTGTAGCCATCAAAAAAGTGTTCTGCGTCATAAATTACCTCTTTGTCTTGTGCTTTGAGGTAAGCAATACTGTCTTCGATCATGTTGAGGTTTTCTTCTGGTGTGGTGCGGATGACTTCTTTTACATGGAGCATTGACGTTTTACCCACCACCGTTACGGCAGGCGTATTGGCATCAATTAAGGCTTTGATGTTAGCATCATCAGATGGATTCGTATCAGCGCGGCGTGTCATGCCGAATGCGGTGACTTTAGCCTGTTTGAGTTCCAGTGATTGAACTGCATCAAAATAAGCAGCATCTTTTGGATTACTACCCGGCCATCCACCTTCAATATAGCTAACACCAAGATCATCTAACATTTTGGTGATTTTTAGCTTGTCTTCCACCGATAGCGAGATACCTTCGCGTTGTGTACCATCTCTTAGGGTGGTGTCATAAACAGCTACTTTGGTCATTGGTTTGATTCTTTTAGCCTAATACAGTTTGGATGCGAGGTGGATGGCTGGCTTCATATTCTGTAACTGCCTCGTTTTTGTTGAGTAAGTACCCCAATTGATCGACCCCTTGCAGCAAACAATCTTTTGAGAACGCATCAATCGGAAAGTGGGCTTTAGATCCATCTGGGAGCGTGATACTTTGATCGGCAAGATCAACATGAATGGTTGCTTGTGGGGCTTCTTCTGCCAGATCTAAAATAGATTGGTGAGTTTCTGGGTCAACAATAATGGGGAGCAACCCATTTTTTAGCGAATTGCTACGAAAAATATCGGCGAAGCTGGTACTGATCACGGCTTTAAAGCCATAGCCTGTGAGTGCCCACGGTGCGTGTTCACGAGAGCTACCCGTTCCAAAATTATCACCAGCAACAAGGATTTCTGCACCTTGGTAGCGTTCATCATTCAAGACAAAGTCGTCATTTTGCCGCCAGTCATAAAATAGACCTTCAGCAAGGCCGTTTTTGTCGGTCACTTTAAGATACCGAGCTGCTATGATTTGATCCGTATCGATATTTTCGATGGGTAATGGCATGAGCCGTGCATCAAAGGGTTTAATGGGATCCATGATTTATATCCTTTTATATTCTTGCTGCTAGTTACGCAAAGACTTTTTCATACATGCTGCGTGGGTCAGTGACTTCGCCAGCGATAGCGCTTGCTGCGGCGGTCAATGGGCTAGCTAAGAAAGTACGCCCGCCTTTACCTTGGCGACCTTCAAAATTGCGATTGCTGGTGCTAATGCCATATTCCCCGGGGGCGAGTTGGTCGCCATTCATCGCAATACACATTGAACATCCCGCTTCGCGCCAGTCTGCGCCAGCCGCTTTAAAGATTTCATCCAGCCCTTCGGCTTCAGCTTGGCGTTTCACTTGTTGCGACCCCGGTACGACCATCATGCGGACATTGGAGGCGACTTTATTACCTTCCATCATTTTCGCAGCAAGGCGCAGGTCACTAATCCGTGAATTGGTACAACTCCCCAAAAACACAACATCAAGTTTATGCCCTAGCAGTTGCGAGCCAGCTTCTAGATCCATGTAGGAAAGGGCTTTTTCAAGGGTGCGGCGTTCGCCGTCATCATTGAGTGCTTCGGGAGTGGGGATGTTTTGAGTGATGCCCATGCCCATACCGGGGTTTGTACCATAAGTGATCATGGGTTCAAGTTCATCTGCATTAAGGATTACGACCTTATCATAGGTTGCGCCTTCATCTGTTGGGAGGGTACGCCAATATTCAACTGCCTTGTCCCAGTCTGCGCCATGTGGGGCATGTGGACGCCCTTTGATATATTCAAATGTGGTTTCATCCGGTGCGATCATACCGGCACGAGCACCGCCTTCAATCGACATATTGCAGATGGTCATCCGTTCTTCCATGCTTAGGCTGCGGATGGCTTCGCCTGTATACTCGATGACATGCCCTGTACCACCACCAAAACCGATTTTCGCAATAATGGCAAGGATAATATCTTTAGCGCTCACGCCGGGGCGGAGTTTGCCATCAACGCGGACTTCCATCGTTTTTGGTTTATATTGCAATAGCGTTTGTGAAGCCAATACATGAGAAACTTCACTCGTACCGATCCCAAATGCCAAAGCACCAAACGCGCCGTGGGTGCTGGTGTGGCTGTCCCCGCAGACAATGGTCATACCTGGTTGTGTGAATCCATTTTCAGGGCCAATGACATGGACAATACCTTGTTTTTCACTACCGAGTTCAAACAACTCAATCCCAAAATCTTCACAATTTTTGATGAGGGTATCAAGCTGCTTTTGGGCAATGGCATCTGCCACGGGGATGATGCCATCTGCATTACGGGGTGTGGTTGGCGTGCTATGATCCATTGTCGCAAGGGTTTGTAGTGGACGTTTAACGGTTAAACCGCGTTCACGTAAAACAGTAAAGGCTTGTGGCGAAGTTACTTCATGGATCAAGTGCAGATCGATATACAAAACGGCGGGAGAATTTTCCGCTTGGGAAACCACATGGTTGTTCCAAATTTTTTCAAAGAGTGTCTTCGGTGTCATACGATTATGTTCTCCTTACATGACTGTTGATAATTTCAGAAAGAGGATCAACTTGATCCCCTCTGAATGGATAATTTGATTTATTGAATGTCTTTTAGAATATCGGCACTAATGCTGACTGTAGCGGTCATATCGCCGCGATCTCGTTGTTGCCAAGCAATGATACGGTTTAAAGCGCTGACATAAGCTTTGGCGCTCGCAACGATAACATCGGGATCCGCAGAATAGCCGCCAAATGTGCGTGGGTTACCGTCATCAACGGTGATCCGAACCGAGACTTCGCCTTGCGCATCAATGCCTTCAGTGACCGCATGGACATTATATTCCAATAAGTTAGCGTCAATTTTGACGACTTGATCAATCGCACCATAAACGGCATCGACAGGGCCAACCCCAACATTTGCCACCGTAAATTCTTGTTCGTTTGGTCCTGTCATACGAACCGTAGCGGTAGGCATCCCCATTGAACCACAGGCAACCTGTATAGCTTGCAAACGGAAGAATTCGGTGGGGCGCATCACCTTATCAAAAACAATTGCTTCTAAATCTGCATCGGTGATGTCCTTTTTCTTTTCGGCAACTTCTTTAAAGCGTTTAAATGCCATTTGGAATTGGTCGTCGTCTAATTCATAACCCAATTCAACAAACCTTGTACGTAGGGCGTGGCGTCCGCTGTGTTTGCCCAAAACTAACTTACTTTGATTCAATCCAACCATTTCAGGAGTCATGATTTCGTAAGTGCGATTGTCTTTTAACATGCCATCTTGATGGATACCTGCTTCATGAGCAAAGGCATTCGCCCCAACAATCGCTTTATTGGCTTGTACAACCATACTGGTGTAGTTGGATACCATTTTACTTGTACGGGTAATTTGAGTCGTGTCAATATTGGTTTCCAACCCATAAATCGATTCGCGGGTTTTTAATGCCATCACGACTTCTTCTAAGCTGGTGTTGCCTGCTCGTTCGCCAATGCCATTCACGGTGACTTCAACTTGACGCGCACCTGCTTGGACACCTGCCAACGTGTTTGCGGTTGCTAAACCTAAGTCATTGTGGCAATGAACTGACCAAATCACGGTGTCACCGCCGGGAGTTTCTGTGATCAATTTGCGCATGACATCCCCAAATTCGCTGGGAATGGTGTACCCAACGGTATCAGGAATATTGAGTGTGGTTGCACCGGCTTCAATGGCGACTTGCAAAGCGATTTTCAAAAACTCAGGATCAGAACGCCCCGCATCTTCAGGGCTAAATTCAATATCATCACACAAGGTCTTGGCATAACGCACCATATTTTGAATTTGGTCAACAACTTCTTCGGGATCCATACGCAATTTGTGCTTCATATGGATTTCCGACGTTGCTAAAAAAGTATGGATACGGGGTTTGGCAGCATGCCGCACACCTTCCCAAGCCTTATTGATGTCGTTGGTGTTCGCACGAGCCAACCCACAAACAATGGGGCCATCTTGTGTGCCAACCTCTTCAGCAATGCGTTGCACAGCGCGTAAGTCATCCGGAGAAGCCGCCGGGAAGCCTGCTTCGATAATGTCTACGCCCAGAGCGCTTAGTTGTCGAGCTATCTCGATTTTTTCGGCACTGGTCAGGCTTGCACCGGGGGATTGTTCCCCATCTCGCAAAGTGGTATCAAAAAAGCGAACGACATTGGGACCTTCTTTTCTAGACATGTGGTTTTTTTCCTCTTGCATCTATTTTTGCGCCCTGTATGGGGGCGATATACGATAATGAAAAACTTAGATTGTGTTTGGTTGTAAGGTCACTAAGGTCATCAAGCATTCATATCACCCCCTTTCATTATGATAGGTAGATTTATTTATCTATATCCATTGCGCATCGACAGTGCGGTCGTTTTCAACATCACCCGTATTAACAGTTTCTTTCGGTTCGATCAACATCATATAGCATTCTTCTTGCGCTACAGGCATATGCTCTACCCCTTTGGGGACGATAATCATTTCACCCTCATTAAGTAAAACATCGCGATCCCGAAACTTCATGAGCAATTGTCCTTTTACAATAAAAAACAATTCATCCGTTTCATCATGCTTGTGCCATACAAACTCGCCTTCAACTTTAACGATTTTAATGTGATAGTCATTTAGTGTGCCAATGATTCGTGGACTCCATTGGTCGCTAAAGTGCGTGAATTTTTCAGCAATGTTGACTTTATCCATTGGTGATATTGTCCTAAGTGCTTATTCGCTTTGTTTGATTTCTTTGGCGTCTAAGAAGGGCATCATCTTACGGAGGTCTTGCCCAACTTGTTCAATTAATAAATCATGTTCAGCTTGGCGACGATCGGCAAAATAGGGACGACCATTTTTGTTTTCTGCGATCCAGTTTTTAGCAAATGTGCCATCTTGGATTTCTGCAAGGATGCCGCTCATTTCTTCTTTGGTTGCGTCAGGGACAACGCGATCACCAGATACATAGCCGCCATATTCGGCGGTATCGCTAACGCTGTACCACATGTAGGAGAGCCCACCTTGGTAAACAAGATCAACAATCAGCTTGAGTTCATGGAGGCATTCAAAGTATGCAATTTCTGGTTGGTAGCCTGCTTTAACGAGAGTTTCAAAGCTTGCACGAATAAGCCCCGCAACACCGCCGCACAAAACAACTTGTTCCCCAAAGAGGTCGGTTTCGGTTTCTTCTGCAAAAGTGGTTTCGATAACCCCTGCACGGGTGCAACCAATCGCACGTGCGTAAGCGAGTGCATTATCTTTGGCTTTGCCGCTAAAGTCACGTTCAACCGCTACTAATCCGGGGACGCCTGCATTTTCTGTGTAGACTTCGCGCACACGGTGGCCGGGTGATTTTGGTGCCACCATGCTAACATCAATGCCTTCTGGTGGGTCAATTTCGCCAAAGCGAATGTTAAAGCCGTGCGCAAACATTAATGTATTGCCTGATTCAAGATTGGGAGCAATTTCATTGTTGTAAACATCAGCTTGGATGTGGTCAGGAATCAACACCATCACAACATCAGCTTCTTTGGTGGCTTCGGCCACGGTTTTGACGGTTAAGCCATCAGCTTCTGCTTTGGCGCGGCTTTTGCTGCTTGCATGTAGACCGACCATTACCGTCATGCCGCTATCTTTAAGGTTGAGCGCGTGAGCATGTCCTTGGCTACCATATCCAATGACCGCAATGGTTTTTCCTGCTAAATTTTTAAGATCTGCATCTTGATCGTAGTAGAGTTTTGCCATGAGATTTGTGTTTTCCCTTGATATATAGTTAAACGTTATTCGATGTAATGTGAGTTATTTTAACACTAGCCGAGGTTGCTTCCATTGGCAGAACGCAAGGCTCGTTTACTTTCATAGTGTGCTTCTTTAAGTGTACGGATACCACGTCCCATTGTAACAGCCCCACTCCGTACAATTTCTGAGATTTCAAAGGGACGCATTTCTTCGATGAATTTTTCAACTTGTTCGGGCTCACCACTGATTTCGATAATGGCGACATCAGGGCCAATGTCCACAATCCGAGCACCATAAGCGTAGGTGAGTTCAGTGAGGGTGTTCCGTGTGTTGGCAGTTGTTGCACTGATTTTAATGAGGGCAATATCGCGAGTAACATTAGGGATGTTGCTCATATCCAAGACTTCAATGACATCCACCATTTTATATAGATTCATAATGATCTTTTTTGCGTCACCAGGGTTGGGGGTGTCCATGACAATCGTCATGCGGGATACATCTGGGCGACTGGTACGCCCGACAGTTAAGCTGTCCATATTAAAGTTACGCCGACGGAACAAACTCACGACCCGATTTAAGACACCGGGTTTGTTTTCTACTAATGCGACTAACGTACTTTTGTCAGTGTTGCTCATTGTGAAATCTCTTTCTGTTCCGTAATTAAACCGCGTCAGGGTTTGTCCAATCGCGGGAGTTATCCATTGTTGGGTCAGCCGTCGCAGGGCGTCGAATCATATTGTGTAAATCAGCTCCAGCGGGAACCATGGGGTAAACGATGTCATCTGTTTCCACCACAAATTCTAAAAGGGTGGGGCCATCAATACTTTCTGCCCATTTGACGGCATCCTCAACTTCGGAGCGTTTGGTAATGCGCCGAGCAGGGATGTCATAAGCTTCACCCAACTTAACATAGTCTGGGCTGGTGATAGGGGTTGCGGTGTATCGTTCATCATGGAACATTTTTTGCCATTGGCGCACCATCCCCAAAAAGCTGTTATTGATGATCGCGATATTGACATTGATATTTTCTTGGCGGGCAGTGGCGAGTTCACATAAGGTCATTTGGAAGCCCCCATCGCCAACAATCGCCCAAACATTTTCATCAGGCATTCCGAATTTGGCACCCATTGCGGCAGGGAATCCGAATCCCATTGTGCCCAAACCACCGCTTGTTAACATGGTACGGGGGCGGTCATGGGTATAATACTGCGCTTCCCACATCTGGTGTTGCCCAACGTCTGTGACTGTTAGTGCATCACCCTTGGTAAGCTCACAAATATCTGCTATTACATGCGGAGCCCATAACTTGCCTTGATCATCACCATGACGTCCAAAATCTAACCCATCAGCTTCTTCCATCCATTCACGAATACGGATGAGCCATTCTTTATGGTTACCATCTTGCAGTTTTGGTAACATTTGGCGTAGGACAGTTGCTAAGTCACCATTGATCCCGACATCAACTTTTACGTTTTTATTGAGTTCTGACGGATCAATTTCAACATGAATCTTTTTGGAATTCGGCGAGTAGGTTTTAAGGTTCCCCGTAACCCGATCATCAAAACGCATCCCCAAGGCAATTAGTAAATCTGCTTCTTGGATGGCGTGGTTCGCGGCGGCTGCACCGTGCATCCCCATCATGCCAATGACCATTGGGTGATCTTCCGGAATAGTTCCCTTGCCTAAAATGGTTAACGCAATGGGTGTTTGGGTCATTTCTGCAAACTGACGAAGTTCTTTTTCAGCGCCAGACATTGTGATACCATGCCCTGCCAAAATGACGGGGCGTTTGGCAGCATGGATTAGTTCTAAGGCATCATCAATGTCGCGCTCAGTAGCTGCTTTAGGCGGTTGATAGCCAGGTAGTTCAATCGTACCTTCGGGATACACAAATTCTGTTAGTGTTTTTTGCACATCTTTTGGGACATCGATCAAAACGGGGCCTGGGCGTCCTGTACGGGCAATGTGGAAAGCTTCCCGAATAGTGTAGGCTAGTTCATCAACGTGCATCACCAAATAATTGTGCTTGGTTACTGGGAGGGTGACGCCTGTTACATCCGTTTCTTGGAAAGCATCTGACCCAATAGCGGTTGTGGGAACTTGCCCTGTAATGACCACCATTGGAGAGGAATCCATCATTGCAGTAGCAAGCCCCGTTACAAGATTGGTTGCTCCGGGGCCACTGGTTGCAATCGCTACCCCCACACGACCACTGGCACGGGCATATCCATCGGCCATATGGCTAGCACCTTGTTCATGCCGTACCAAAACATGATGAATACGATCCTCATATTGATGTAAGGCATCATAGGCTGGCAAGATAGCCCCGCCGGGGTAACCAAAGACAACATCGACACCTTCTTTGATCAAACATTCCCAAATAATTTGTGCGCCTGTTAGTTGCATGATAGTTCCTCTTCTCTTTGAAGTTTTATGATTCCTGCTAGTCGCCAGCAGCTTCGCTTACGCTAACATGGGTTAACCAATTGTGGCGATCTTCTTTTTCGCCTTTTACAATCGCAAAGAATTCATCTTGAATTGCTTTGGTGATAGGGCCTCGCGATCCACTGCCAATAGCAACCCGATCAATTGAGCGAACGGGGGTAACCTCGGCGGCGGTTCCTGTCATAAAGAGTTCATCACAGATATAAAGAATTTCGCGGGTTAGGTTTGATTCTTGGAGTTTAAAGCCAAGATCGTCGATAAGTTGAATCACTGTGGCGCGGGTAATCCCCCCAAGCACGGATGCTGAGAGTGGGGGAGTATAGATGGTATCACCCATAATACAGAAAAGATTTTCACCTGCACCTTCACTAACAAGCCCGTTGACATCAAGCGCTATTGCCTCAATATAGCCGTTGCGCTTAGCTTCTAGTGACGCATAGATATTGTTAACATATTGCCCACCAATTTTACCTAAGGGGGTATAGGTTCCATGTGCAGGACGTCGCCAACTACTGACTGCTGCATCAATCCCCTTGCTCAACCCTTCTTCACCGAGGTAAGCACCCCATTCCCAAGTCATAATTGCGATATGGGTTTCACCTTCGGTTGCCAACCCGAGGGCGTTGGTGTCTTTCCAAGCGATAGGGCGCAAGTAGCTAGACCGCATATTGTTACGGGCGATAGTGTCAATCGTGGCTTGGTTGATACCCTCTTCATCGTAATCAGTGATTGGCATGCGTGCGATTTTTGCACTATTGAACAACCGCCGTGTGTGGTCTTCTAGTCGAAAGATGGCAGGGCCTTGTGGGGTTTCATAACAGCGAGTGCCTTCAAAAACACTAGTGCCATAATGTAACGCATGAGTGCTGACATGAACGGTAGCATCATCCCATGCAACAAATTCACCATTCATCCAAACATATTCAGAACCATTTTGTACGGGCATACTGAACTCCTATTTTGGGTTTATATATGAGCGAACGGAAAAATAAAACGCCACAATATATTTGTGGCGCATGGAGAATACATGATGGTATGACGCAGTATTAGCTGACGCAGTTTGCATCATATCAGTTGGCTGAGTCATGTGTGTTGCTGTCATGCGATCTCCTTATAAATCAAAAAGCCCCCACAATTGCTTGTGGGGGCTGGTTATCTTAATGTTTTTAGAAACCCACAAGCACCTACATTCCAAACGGAATAAGGACGACCACGATAATAACAATAATAAGGGCAAGGTTGTGGGTGAGCTTCATAGGGTTAAAAACGTTCTTGTTCTTATAATTTTCTTACGATACGCCGTTAAGCATACGCGACATTGGAGAAGGTGTCAACAAAAAGTTTTATGAATTTGTGAAAAATAACAAAACTGACATGATGTTCGGCATTGGTAATGGTAAACTTAGTACCTCATCAAGCAGGATAATAGTAGGTGATATATGCCGACATTGCCCGAATTACGTCAAGAAATAGACAGACTCGATCAAAAGATCATCGATTTGTTAGCCCAACGAACGCGGATTGTTGAGCAAGTAGGTGAGCTCAAAACTTCTGATGATGAAGTTGTTGCTTTGGATCGCCAAAAGGAAGTGTATGCTACGCGCCGCCAATGGGCGACTGAACATGGGGTTGATCCTGAGTTGGTTGAAAGCTTATATCGCCGTATGATCGAGCATTTTATTGAACATGAACGCAAACAACTTGAGCAGCGTAATAATAAACCCTAAGTGAATTATGGTAGATTCTTTATCTGATTTGATTAGTCGTATCCCTGATGTGGTCAAACAACCCTTATTGCAGAAATATCCGCGCCTAAGCTTTGAACCCCAAGCGGGTTATGTGCAACTGACCCAATTGCCTGCTTTTATGTTAGTTGCGTTTACAGGTACAGGTAAAACAACAACTATCAATGCGATAGTAGCGCAAACGCCCCAGCGTTTGATTATGGATATTCCTACCCGTCGTGAAATCGCTGATGCTATCATTATTCCTGTCGCCCAATTGTTACAAGGTAAACCCATTGAATATGTCCAAGATCGGGGTGAGCGGTTTAACTATACAGGATATTATGGCACTCAATTTTTAGGTGGATATGTACTCGCATATGAGCAGTTATATTACCGATGGGATGGACAGGGCGTGATCTTATCTGATGGTGTGCGAGGTGCTAAGGAAATTCAATATGCCACTGAACAACTCCGTAATTGGCATGTAATAGAGTTATGGATTGACCCACTCATTCGCTTACAACGATTAAGCAATCGTCGAGAAGATTTTGATCATGTTGTCGGGGACGCAGATTTATCGTTTTTACCAGATGAACTAAGCAGGCAAGTTCAGCCATTGCTAGAGGATAAAACTATTTCCCCTGAAGCAGTGGCTATTTTACGTGCCGAATCAAAAAACTATGGGTTAGATGCCTATGGTGCGGTGCATAATCCTGAGAACCCCCATTATCACTTTTTGCCCATTGAGGCTCTTTCCCCTGAACAAGTTGCCAAAAAAATCATATCAATTATGCAAGGTGCATAAATGCCAATTATTAAACGCATTGCTGCGGTTCCGCATCAGTTACCCCTTAAATCTGTTTTAGCATGGGGGAAAGGGCATCAGTTAGCGACTCTAGATCATGTTTTGGTTATTGTTGAATTATCGGACGGTGCATTAGGGATTGCCGAAGCAACACCCCGCCCAACCATTTATGGCGAAACATCTGCATCGGTGAAAGCAATCTTAGCAACCGAAATTCAGAAGCGGGCGGTTGGGCAATCGATTACGAGTATGGCAGATGTTGCCCAGTTAGATGTGAATTTGCAAATTATCAAAAATAATCAAACTGCTAAAGGTGCGTTCAATATGGCGTTGGTGATGGCATTGTCACAATCACTAGGTGTACCCATCTCAAAATTAATTGGAGCAACGGCTGAAAAAACCACCTTAAGCTTTATTTTAGGAACAGGTAATCGTGATACCGTCTGGCAAGAGGTTGAATCAGTTTATCAGCAAGGGATTCGATTCTTAAAAATCAAGATCGGTAAAAACCTATTAGGTGAATTTGCGTTATTGAAACAGATCCAGGCAACGTATCCAGATTTGCGATATTATGCTGATGCTAATGAATGTTTGGAACCTGACACTGCTGTAGATGTATTGCAACAATTGGCGGAGCAGAATGTGGCATATTGTGAGGAACCGTTACCAACTCATGATTTGTTGGCGCGGCAAACATTACGTCAGAATAACCTGATGCCATTGATTGGGGATGATAGTTGTTTTTCTCTACATGATGTTGAGCGCGAATTACAGTTTGATACGGTTGATATTGTCAACATCAAAACTGCGCGTACAGGGTTTAGCCATTCACAGTTGATCCATGATGCAGTTTTAACGGCTAACAAAGGTATTATGGTGGGGTCACAAGCGAGCAGTTTGTTAGGAGCATTATGTACGATCTTATTTGCTTGCCAGCCAATGATTGAACATCCAACTGAAGCGTCTTTTTTCCTTAAAATTGCCGATGGTGAGCGGCTATCAATTCATAATGGAGTGGTGTTGCGTGATGAAGCTGAAGCCTTGTTGATGGCATTATCAGCACGTTTATTGGAGCAGCATGGGTTTTAATGTTAGAGTCCTGATAGGACTATTATTACCTTAACTTTTGAGGGGCTTTGCCATATGAACTATAAAATGTTCAATAATATATCATCACTAGCGCGTCCGGTTGATCCATTCTATTTTACTAACTTGTTGATCTCAATCGTGTCAGTTGTGGTTGGGGGTGTCGCCTTGATCTATGCTTTTTCCCAAGGTGATGAGCTTGTAGAGGCTATATTTTTTGCTGGGCAGATGGCGATCACTGTTTTTGTGGTGTGGTTCTTTGCCCGTGAGCTTGATCCTGTGTATGAATGGAGTGCCTTTGTAGCTGTAGCCGTGAGTTTAGTGATGATGGCTGTATGGGGGACCAGTGTCGCATTATTACCTGTTGCGGTGATGGCCATGTATGCGCGGGTGGTGAATGGGGTGATCGGGATGCCATTGTTAGTCACCGATGTTATTGTTCTAGTTGTTGTTGCTGGATTGGTCGGGCTTACCGACTATTGGCTGATTGGAATCATGGGGACGGTTGCTATGTTGTATGATCGCACCGCGAAGTATCCTAAACCATTGGTGGCGATATTGATGGTTACTTTGACAGTTTTTGCTGCATGGCAAGCTGATCAATTGGTTGCTCCGTCGATTGAAGGCAGCATTGGCGGTTTGGTGTTGATGTTATCAGGTATATTTTTGCTGATAGCGCAACCAATGGCAAAACGACCGATTACCATGACAACGGATCGCACCAAGGAATCACTCAATGGGCAAGCAATTTTAAATGCCCAAAATCTGATTGTGCTTACAGGGGTAATTTTAGCTATTTATATTGGACAACCCGCATTAGAAGGGCTGATCATTTTATGGGCAAGTATGGTTGGGGTGATCTTGTGGCAAGTGATCGAGCAAATAAAACCTGCATGATATACTGGCTGTATATTCCGATTGTTATTTGGTTAACACATGGTGAATCCATATAAAGGCATTAACGCTCATTTAAATAGTATGTTGCAAAACACAGACGGTATGTGGGAAAGTTTTCATGCTGCTCAGATTGTGGCATGGGCACAGTTTTTAGATCAACAGTTGCCAGATGGGTACTACGCTTTGCCAGAACAATCATTGCAAATTAGTGAACATGCTTTAGCATCACCACGCCGCCCGCGCCCAGATGTAACCATTTTTGAACACTCACCAACGCATACAGCACCATTAACTTCAAGCCCATCAACACCGACTTTGACCAAGGCAGTGATTGAAGTTTTTGAGGTAGTTGAAAAGAAATTCCTCACATCAGTCATGATTTATGATGGGCGTTCACAGGTGCCAGGGAAGCCTGTGGCACGTTTAGAATTGCTTTCTCCCACCAATAAGCCACAAGGCGGAGGGTATCATCAATATACTGAGAAGCGTCAGAGTGCTTTAGATAGTGGGGTTGTTGTGGTTGAAGTTGATTATTTACATCAATCGCCGCCTGTGACGATGTTATTTCAGGCATACCCTCAGCGTGGTTCAGTGCCATATATGGTTATCGTCAGCGATCCACGCCCCAATATCGAGCAAGGTGAGGCAGACATTTATACGATTGCTGTTGATGAAGCATTACCGATGGTGAAGTTACCATTAGGTGATACCGATGTAATGATTTTTGCTCTACAATCACCCTATGATCATGTTTTAACTACAACACGCTTATATCAAACCATTGTTGATTACAGTACAGTACCTGTTCAATTTGAAAGTTATAATGCTTCTGATCAAGATCGTATTCATCAAGTAATGCAGCGTATACAAAAATCTGAACATTAACCGGATAAATCCTCTAAAACCAGTTCTGCTGCAACCTTACCAGATAGTGTCACCATTGGAACCCCGCCACCGGGATGGGTGGTTCCACCTGCAAAGTATAAGCCTTTGACATCAGGGGCGCGGTTGTGTGGACGCAAAAACGCCGCCCAGCGATTATTCGAGGATGTGCCATACAATGCACCTCGCCGCGCACCACTCATTTGCTCAAGGTCTATTGGGGTAAGGATTTTTTCGCTAACAATATGTTGTCTTACATCAATCCCAAAACGGTTGGCTAACTGACTAAGAACATGTTCACGGTACGATTGGGCGTTTTGTGTCCAGTCATATTGTTCACCAATCGGTGGAGTATTGACGAGGACAAACCAATTTTCGTGACCTGCGGGGGCATGGTCGGGATCGGTTTTGCTCGTGATGGCAACATAGATCGTTGGGTCTTGGGGGGGAATCCCATCTTTAAATATGTGCTTAAATTCTTGTGCATAGTCACTAGAAAAAAAGATATTGTGGTGAGCAAGCTGTGAATGTTTTTTATCGACCCCCAATAGTAACACAAAACCAGAACACGATGTTTCCATATTTTGAATGCGGTTTGCTCGGTTTTTGTTGATAACGGTTTCTGGCAGCAATCGATCATAAACTAATCCTACATCCATGTTAGCAATAATTGCTTTTGCGTCTATTGTTTCGCCATTATCTAATTTAACGCCTGTAACGTGTTTGCCTTGGGTCAAAATTTCTGTTACTGAACAGTTAATTCGGATAGTCGCCCCGCAATCATAGGCTAATTGTTTATAAGCTTGTGCGATTTTGTAAATCCCACCGCGTGGATACCAAATCCCACTAGAGAGTTCCACATGTGCAATCACATTTAACGTGGCAGGCGCTTGATAGGGGCTTGCTCCAACATACGTTGCAAAACGCCCAAGGAGTTGCTGCATATGGGGGGATTTCACGAACCCTTTAATGGATTGCTGCATGGTACGCAACCCATCTATTTGTAGAGCTTGCCACGGGGGTACTTTGGTTAAACTCTTAAGAGTAGGGGGGTGATCATAAATAAAAACATCTTTGGTTAGGCGGTGAATACGGGCGGCATAGGCTAAAAAACTGAGATAGCCATCTACATCACGCGGATCAAGGTTGTCGATCTGTTCAAGGGTTTCAGTTAAATTAGATGATATATCGAGTTGTGTACCATCTTGGAAAAAATAACGGGTTAATGGATCGACAGGTTCTAATGTTAAGTAGTCATTAATGTTCTTGTTGGCAAGTGCAAATAAATCCTCAAATACATTTCGCATAGTGATTACAGAAGGGCCTGTGTCCCAGCGGAAACCATCTTGCTTAACCTGTGCCATCTTGCCGCCAACGGTCTCATTTTTTTCAAGAATAATGACAGTTTCACCAGCAATAGCTAATCGAATAGCAGCACTCATTCCGCCAATGCCTGCACCAATGATGATGATTGGATCCGTTTTACTCATCGGTTAATACGCGTCCCTTCCATTGCAGATTACCACTTAATTTCCATTGTATGGCTTGTATTGTGATCCGAGTCATCAGTATGACTGACAGGGGCATTAAAATGCCATCCCCTAAGCGTTGATGGGTTACTTTAGCGCTCAAAATTCGGATGCCTAATCCTAAAGCGATCAAGGCTATTGGATAAGCCGGATAGGGGGTTCCTAGTGAACTACCGATCAAAAGCCATAGCCATGGAAAAATAAATAGTGCCCAATGAAAAATCGTTGATATGCTTAATAAAAAAATACTGTTACCATGCCCCGCAATAATATTTTTGGAAAATCCATCGCGTACCTCTGACCAATTTTGATACATCCGGCAACTAATCAGATGATTTCCATCAAGCATCATGAGCTTAAACCCTTGTTGCTTACTTCGCTTTGCCATCGCGATATCTTCGGTGATGTTACTTTTTACAGCAGTATGCCCACCAATTTTGTCATATGTTGCGCGTTTGAAGATCAAACACTGTCCATTTGCGGCGGCAAAAGCTGAAAATGATGAAAAGCGAACCATGACTTCAGGGAGATAGCCAATAATGGTGAGCGCCATCAAGGGAACGACTAAACGCTCACCCCATGTTAGGGTGTGTTGTGTTGACCATACCGTAAGCATGTCATAATCGACGCTGTGGGCGACTATTGCACCAAGTGCTTCGGGATGCCACATGACATCTGCATCAGTAAAAATTAAAAGCTGGCTCTCAACAGATGCCGCTTGGCTAAGTTGGTGACATGCCCAATTTTTACCTAACCATCCTGATGGAAGCGGATTGCCAGAGATAATTTTTAGTTTTTCGTTCCCTGTTTGTTGTGCGATGCTTGCTGTGCCATCGGTTGATTGATCATCTAGCAGAATGATCTCATAGTTTTGATAGCGTTGGCGTATTAAATGTGAAATGGTTTTTTCGATCACATGGGCTTCGTTGCGGGCAGGGATCAAAATAGATACTTTTGGGGTCTCAGTTTGGGTACGCGGTTTGAGGCGTGGGAATGTAATTGCGTTTAGGACGGTGGTCAAACATAAAATGATTAATATCCCCGCAACAAGGTGCCAAATAATCATGATTGTGTGTTTGGGAATAAATTAATTGGTTTTAGGCGCAAGGGTTGAGATAGTTCTTTACGATGTTTATACAGTAGCAGCATAAAGTTACCTACCCAGATTCCTAAAAATGCTGGGGGATGCAACCACCATAAATATATGGAGAGGGGTAGAAAGGCGAAAATCACAGCCCATCCATCGACTGTTAACACAATGAACCATAACGCTAACATTAGGCCTAAGATCGTTGGAATTTCTGCCAAAGTTAGGCCAGACCACATGCCAAATGTTGCCGCAATGGCTTTGCCGCCTTGCCAATTTAAGAAGGGGGAAAACGCATGTCCATAAACGCCCGCTAATGCAATAGGGATCAAGGCTAGATCATCAATCTTTAATCCGAACCATGCAATGGCAGGGAGTGCAGCAGCTTTTAAGTAATCTAGTAGTCCGGCTAGCAGGAATCCACCTACGCCCCCGCCCGCTCGCAGGACATTCGTCGCCCCAGGGTTGCCATCGCCTACTGTGCGAATATCAACTCCTAGCATCATGTGTCCAACAACGACTGAGAATGGAATGCTGCCAAGCAAAAACCCTAAACACGTTAACAAGATTGTGGTGATCATGCCATGGAGCCTTTTTGCCGCCATTGTTGCCACGCCAGTATCGAAACCCCCCCCATGGCAAAGAATCCAATAACAGCGGGCGCGGGTTGCCCCCAAAAAATACCTAAACCGACTAACTGGAACATAGCAGTTAACGTATAGATCATCAATAATTCAAATTGTGGCAGCTTTTTCGGGAAAATGACAAAGGTTACGATGCTGGACACCAACCACCATCCGAAAAAATTAATCCATGGAATGCCAAAATACCCGCTGGGGTTTTCCCAAAGCCAGAGTTCTTTGGCTACCATTTGCGGGTCAAGGTACAAATCCCATGCGGTAAAGGTTAGCCCCGTGAGTGCGGCCAACTGCCAGCGCTTGGGGTTTTCCCCTAACAAGCTATGTGCAATCGCCCATGCTGGCGGCAACATCATAAACCATGCTAGCGGAATCAACAAAGGGACGTGCCCAATTTGTGGCTGCAATAAGTCAGTGTATTCATAATCACCAAATGGATAGCCTGTTGTGGAACCAATATATTCTGCGAGCCATGTGAGGATTGCCACAATCATAAAGGCTTGTACAATTTCCTTCCATGACCATCGTAGGCTTAATGCAATGATTGTGGTGGTTGTATGAGCCAATACACCGAATGTAGCTGTTAGCGGGAATGAATCATCACCATAAACCCATATTCCAATTGGGGTAATGATTAAAGCAAATAACCATATGCCAAGGCTGACTAGCCACCGTTGTTGTGATTTTTGAAGCGGATATTGTAAGAATGTTTCCATTTGATAGTTGTTGTATGCTTTTCTGTTTCAAAGATTAGCACACTTGCAGAAAAGGACATAAAGATTTGACACATAAACACTACATTACCTTAGTTTATTATCTAACTTTTATTATTTTAGGGTCTGCGACATCGATTATTGGCCCGACTTTGCATACACTTGCTGACAATGCCGGCATTTCGTTAGCTCAATTTGGGTTATATCTCTTTGGGCGTATTGTTGGGTACACCGCCGGCACACAATTAGCAGGGTGGTTATTTGACCGATTTTCAGGGCATAAACTACTCAGTAGCTTATTGTTTTTATTAGGCGTGGCCGTTTTTCTAACCCCTTGGGCGCATAGTTTAACACTGCTGGTTCTGGTTGGGCTGTTTACAGGGGTTGTGGAGTCTGGTGTTGATGTAGGCGGAAATACACTTACATTGTGGCAACATCCGGGTAATGTTGACAGCTATATGAACGGACTACACTTTACCTTTGGGCTTGGTGCATTTTTAGCACCCTTAATTGTCGCTCAAACCATTAGTTCTGACGGTGTGCCTTTGGCATATGCTATCTTAGCCACAACCACACTAATTCCCGTTCTCTTGTTGTTATTCTTGCCAAGTCCACAACAACCAACCCGTAGTGAAGACCATACGGCGACTATTAGCAATCCAATGATCGTATTTGTTCTTGTGTCACTCATCTTTTTATATGTTGGGGTAGAAGTTACCTTAGGCGATTGGTTATTCACTTATGCACAGGAGCTAAACCTTGCAAATGAATCTGAAGCCGCTTATTTAACGTCTGCATTTTGGGGATCTTTCACTTTTGGTCGGTTGGTTGGTATTCCCTTAGCAAGGCGGTTTATGGCTCGCCATATTCTTTTGGCTGATTTAGTGGCATCTGTATTTTTTGTAGCGTTATTGTTAGTCTGGGTGGACTCAACAATTGTGTGGATTGGCGTGATGGGTATTGGGTTTTGTAGTGCCTCGATTTTCCCCACGGTCATGAATATTGCTGAAAAGAATACGCATATGTCAGGTCAAGTAACCAGTTTGTTCTTTTTTGGGGCAGGGGGCGGAACGCTCATTTTACCATCTATGATGGGGTGGATTTTTGAAACCGCCACACCACAAACTGTGATGGTTATTATGTTGTTGAGTTTTGTTTTGATGTTAGGGGTTTATGGAATGATGTTGCGGGTGATTGCAGCAAGCCACCGCGCGAAGACCCGTGTTGTAGCACCATGATAATTAATTGATGACCCCACCATATAAGGTGGGGTTATGGTATCGTTTACGCTTCTTCAAAATCATGCATTGGGACAACTAGAACAGGGATCGAGGTTTGTTTAAGAACTTTTTCTGTGACGCTGCCAAAAACCCATTTGTTAAAGCCTGTACGCCCATGTGTAGACATGACAACAGCATCCGCCTGAACATCTAAGGCTGTTTCAACAATGGTGTCTGCGGGGTTTCCACAGCGAACATCAACTTTTACCTGAGCTACATCTTGTAATAAATTTTCACGTTGACGATCCATATATGTGCGGGCATGTGCTGTGGCATTATCCCGAATGCGTTCATAATCGTCATTTTGATACATAACCATTTCCGTAGCCATAACAGGGCTAACCATATAAGCCATGCTGGGTAAATCTACGGTAGTGGTTAAAAGGTAAGTGATGAAAAGAGATATAATGCTGCTTATCATGATAAAAGAAACCGTTACCTATAACTGTAGTCGGTGTGGCAGCA